>Ga0209396_1000020_pt1 | contig 268476 bp, 261 predicted proteins | sample GOMGulsemesocosm_6_FD_184638 | JGI IMG/M metagenome (GOLD analysis project Ga0209396, IMG submission 184638) | Methane-oxidizing microbial communities from mesocosms in the Gulf of Mexico - GOM8C Gulf of Mexico (SPAdes) (version 2) | ecosystem: Environmental > Aquatic > Marine > Cold seeps...
AGAAAGAACTTTAGAATCTAATAATTTTTCATTAGCTTCTTTGTATTCTTTTCTTATTTGTATTAAATTTTCTAATAATTGCTTTTCCATATTCTTTTTAATTATAACTTATTAAAAACAGCAACCTTAGGTTGCTGTTTTATTTTAAGAAACTACTTACTATTTAGTAATTTGTTTGATCATATACTCTGCTTCTTTAATAATAGTTTTAAGTTTTTGTTTTTTATCTTTTTCTGTAAATGAATTTATTGCTGGTAATCCATTAATAAATTTTTTACTCATTGTTTCAACATTTTTTTTAGATAGTTTTAGTATATCATCGATATCATTAGCTTTTAAATACGCTTCAGTTTTTGGACCAACTCCATATAAATCAGTTAATTTAATTTTTTTCAATTCTGTTTCAGAAATTTTTCCAGCCACTTTAACTTTATTTGCTTTTTCTTGTAAAGCTTTTCTTTTAGCATCTCTTTTTGCTTTTTCAGCTGCTGAAATTACTGGTTTAGGAGCTTCTTTTTTAACTGTTGATTTAGATTCTTCTTTTTTGACAACAGGTTTTGGTTTTGGTTTAGGAGCTTCTTTTTTAACCACAGGTTTTGGTTTTGGTTTAGGAGCTTCTTTTTTAACCACAGGTTTTGGTGTTGGTTTAGAAACTTCTTTTTTAACTGTTGGTTTTGTTTCCTCTTTTTTAACCACAGGTTTTGGTTTTGTTTCCTCTTTTTTAATAACAGGTTTATTACCATAACCTTCTGCAAGTAATCTTCTCATTTCATTTGCGATGATTTCAGATTCTGCTCCGATAATCATTTGATATGCTTGTTTTCCAACTTTAACAACGCCAGTATAACCAATTTTGGCTGCATCAGCATCATTATATTTAGAATTATCTACAACAGTAAGTCTTACTCTTGTGATGCAGTTATCAATATTTTTAATATTATCTCTACCAATGAAGTCAATAGTTTGTTCAGCCATTTTTGTTCATTTATCATTTTTATTATCTTTTACTTCAGAAGTTTTTTTATCTTCTTTTGATTTATGATGTGATAATCCCGACATATTACCATTTCTACCTGGTGTTGCAATATTTCTCATTCCAATTAGGAAGTAAACAACAACAAAGTTAATGATTCCTGCTGCAAGCATTACTGCTACAAGTTCTAAAATTGCTCATCATTTTAATTTAGAAAGTAGAGCAACAGTTCCTGAAAGAATTGAAAGAATAAAGTCAATTAACCCTGCAGAGAATGCAAATCCAACTGATATATGCATAAGCACTACTGCCATAGCATAAATACCTGTTAAAACTGAATATGTTACATAAAGTAGTGGTGAAATGAACATAAATGTAAATTCAAGAGGTTCTGTAATACCTGTTATAAAGGCTACAAATGAACCTGCAATCATATATGCTCAAACAGCTGATTTATGTTCTTTTTCAGCTCTTAAAGACATAGCAATCGCTACTGCTGGAAGACCAACCATCATTGTTGGGAAGAATCCTGATTGATACATTCCAATGTGTCCGTTTTGTAATTGTGTTAGAGCAGCTGCTGCAGTAATACTACTTGATGTAGAATTAACTATTAATGAATGAGTACTCATTTGAATTGTAGTTTCAACACCGCCTCATTTAAGTACTGTTCCATTTATCATGTATGAGAATGCATTAACATCTCCTAAAACAGGTTTAAATCCTTCGCCTTTAGAAATCATGTCTGCAGTTTTATACATTAATTGTTGTCCGTTGATAAGTACTGGTGATTGGAATCAAAAGTAAACATTTAAAACTTGATGAAGTCCGAATGGAACTAATAGTCTATTAAGAACACCATAAACACCAGCACCTACTCAAGGAACTGCAGCAATAGCTACTGATAATTTAATTAATGCAATATTTACTCATGGCCAAATTGTTGCCATAAAGACACCAACAAAAATCATTGTAAATAATGCTACAATTGGAACAAATCTTCTTCCTGAAAAGAATCCTAGTGCTGGATGCAATCTAATTTTTGAAAATTTGTTATAAAGAGCTGCTGTTATAAGCCCTGTTAAGATACCGCCAAATACACCAAAATTCATTAATCATGTTGTATTGATAGCTTGTTTAGGAATTTCTCCTTGAGTGATAAGAATATTTAAATATAGAACATCTGAGTAAAATGTTGAGTGCATTATTTTACCAGATGGTAGTGCTTCATGTGTATTTGTTCATGTACTTGAACCTTGCACGGCTTTTAGTATATGTTTTACACCATTATTATCATTATATCAAGATACTGTAAGACCATCTCCTAAGTTAACTTGACCATAAAATAAACTTGTTAGCGAATGTTCATTTTGTGCTAAAATAATAAGCGCAAAATATGAAATTGCACCAACTAATGCAACCTCACCCCTATTTTCTTTGGCAAACCCGAAGGCTACACCTATACCAAAAATAAGAGGTAAGTTATTAAATATTGCATGTCCCGGTGCACCAATAATAAATCCAGCTCAATATGCAACTTGTTGCGATGTTGAACCATCAGCGTTTCCATAAGTACCTATAAAAGCACCTATACGCATAAATAGTGCAGCGGCTGGTAAAGTAGCTATAGGATAAACTAGCGACTTACCGATTTTTTGAATGACAGATAAAAAAGAAAAATGACCTTCGCTTTGTTTTTCTTTTATAACTGTCCTATGTTTCGCTTTGAACATTTTTTTTACCTTTCATATAATATATATGTATATATTATATACAATAATAGTATAACTAAATATAATGGGCTTTTATATAAAAAACGTATTTGTATATAATAAAAAATACATAATAATGTTATGGGAGTGTAGCTCAATTGGTAGAGCAGTGGTCTCCAAAACCAAAGGTTGTGGGTTCGAAACCTACCACTCCCGCCAAAAATAATACCTGTAGAATATACAAGTATTATTTTTTGTTTAAGTAAGCAACTAAGTTCATAATATCTGAAGGATTTATTCCTTGGATATTTTGAGCTTGGTGAATTGAGTTCGGTTTGAACTTATTTAATTTCTCTTTAGCCTCAATAGCTAAATTAGGAACTAAACTATAATCCATCGTTTCTGATAAGAATAATTTTTGATATCTTTTATAATTTGCGACTTCTTTTTTTTGCTTTTTAATATATCCGTCAAATTTAATTTCAATACCTAATGTTGTAATATCATTTTCAGATAATTCATTTAATTCCTTTATTTGTTCTTTTAATATTTTTGCTAATTCTAAAATATTGAATTCTGATCTTTTAATCATATCTATCGCAGGAACAGAATTAACTTCAAGTTTAATATTTTTTTCTTCAAGCATCTTTTTAAACCTTATATCATTGATATTTAATCTTGCTTCTCAAAGTTTTTGTTTAATATTTTCAAAAACATTAAATTTATTTTCTAAAAATTCTTTTCTTTCTTTTGTAATTAATTTATGATTAAATGCAATTTTGTAAAGTCTTTTAACTGCATTATCATTCCTTAATAATAATCTATATTCAGCTCTTGAAGAAAGTAATCTATATGGGTCTTCAATACCCTTAGTAGTTATATCATCAATCATAACTCCAATATAAGCTTCATCTCTGCCTAAAATAAATGGTTCTAAATTTTTATTTTTATTATTAGCGTTAATAGCTGCAATCATTCCTTGAGCAGCGGCTTCTTCATAACCGCTTGTTCCATTAACTTGACCAGCGAAGTATAAATTATTTATTTGTTTTAATTCTAATGTTTGTTTAAGTTGAATAGGATTAATTGCATCATATTCTATTGCATAAGCATATTTATAAAATACAGCTTCTTCAAATCCTTTTATTGTTTTTACAAATGCTTCTTGCACTTCTTTAGGCATTGAAGAAGAAAGTCCACTTAAATAAATACTATCTGTTTCTTCTGATTCTAATTCTAAAAATATTTGATGTCTATTTTTATCTGCAAATCTTCTAACTTTATCCTCTATTGAAGGACAATATCTTGGGCCAGTACCATTTATTTCGTCGGAAAATAAATATGATTTAGAAAAATTATTTCGTATAATCTCATGAGTTTTCATATTTGTATATGCTAATCAAGCAGGAATATTTTGATACTTTTTATTTGGTGTTTCATCTTCAATAAAATAAATTGGTTTATCTGAACCAGGTTCTTCTTCTAAAACATCAAAATTTATCGAGCTCATTTTTATACGCGGAGGCGTACCTGTTTTTAATCTTATAAGTTCAACACCTAAATCTTCAAATTGTTTTGAAATACCTGTTGATGTAGGTTTACCATCTGGACCTTCAGAAGTAATCTCTGATCCTTTCATCGTTTTAGATCTTAAAAAAGTTCCAGTACATATAATTATTGAATCGGCAAAAATTTGTTTTCCGTTTTCTAAAATTATTCCTTTAACAGTTTTATTTTCTAATATTAATGAAATAACTTTACCCTCTATTATATCAACACCAATTTCATTAATATATTTTCCCATTCATTTTGGATATTTTATTTTATCAACTTGAGCTCTTAGCGCACGTACAGCAGGTCCTTTAGACTTATTTAAAACTTTTGTTTGTAATTGGGTTTCATCTGCAGCATATGGCATAATTCCGCCCAAAGCAAAAAGTTCTTTTACAACTATCCCTTTTGCTGAACCACCTATAGAAACATTGCAAGGAAGATGTGCAATATCTTGTTTACTAAAAGTAACTAGAGTAACTTTATTCCCTAGTTTTTTTGCAAAGTGTGCTGCTTCCGCACCTGCATGACCCGCTCCAATAATTAATATATGTTTCATATTTTTGTAAAAAAAAGAAAACAAAACTTTAATGTGTTTCTTTTTTAAATTATAAAATAATTCACTATTTTATTCAAATTCTTTTAAATCAGTAAGAATTAAAATGTTTGGGTGATCTGTAAAGTGAGTGATTGGATAATCATCTCTTTTAACACCTTCTTTTAATTTAGAAAGTGCATCTCGTTTTCCTTCACCTCAAGCTAATAAAATAATTTCTTTTGATTTATTATAAATATCATAAAGTCCCATAGTTATAGCTGTAGTAGGATATTCGTTTCTTCCAGGAAAATTTGATTTAATTGTTGACTCTGTTAATTGAGTTATATTTGTTCTTGTGAAAAAATCAGTTCCTGGTTCATTAAAAGCAATATGACCATTTGTACCTACACCTAAAATTGTAAAATCAAATTTACCAACTTTATCTAACTCTTGATTATATGTTTCAGGATCATTTGGAAAATGTGTATTATTTTTATCAATATCAATATGATCAAATAAATTATCATTCATAAACTTTCTAAATGAATCTTGTGGGAATTTTTCAATATTTTGATATTCATCCAAATTATAAGTTGTCAATTTTTTAAAACTTAATCCTTTTTCATGAATATTAATTAAATTTTTATAAACTCCAACAGGTGAATTACCTGTTGCCATAATAAAAAATGGTTTTTCTGTTTGGTTAATTATATCTGCCATTCTTTTAGCAACATATTCTTCTAATTCCGCTTTATTTTTTACTAAAAATTTAGCCATTATTTATCTCCTTAATTATTTTCTTTAGTTTATCTACATCTATCTTTGTATTCATTGTATTATCTTCTCTAATAGATAATCCAACATGTATAAAATCTACACCTGTTTCTTCTATGATTTTTTTAGCATTGTTAACATTTATAGATTTTCCTGCAAGCACATTAATTGTGTTTGTTTCAACTAATTTTTTTATAATAGAAATACCTTCTTCTGCACTTTGCTTAGTTCCAGAAGTTAAAAGATAATCTACATCATATTTAGATAATTTTTTAAATTGATCAATAGCATCTTTTTCTGCTAATTCATCAAAAGCTCTATGAAAGGTTAATTTCAAATGACCTTTTGCTTTAATAACTTTTTCTAAATCATCAAAATTAATTTTACCTTCATTGGTAAGTGAACCAAAGATAATTCCTTCAATATTTAAATCTTTAATAGATTCAATAAATTTAATATGACTATCCATTATTTCTTTATCATATATAAAGGATTTTGATGTGTCTCTAATCATGACTCTTAGTGGAATTGTTGCAATTTCACTTACGTCTTTAACTAAATTGTATGAGGGGGTTAAACCCCCCTCTTCCATCTTGCTAATTAATTCTATTCTATCTGCTCCAGCAGCTATAATTCTTTTTGCGTCATCAACAGTTCATGCAATAGCTTCTACTTTATTTTTTCTCATAAACTATTTTCCCATTTACGATTGTTTTTTGAACGTTTAAATCTTTATCAAGGATAACGATATCAGCATAATATCCTTTTCTTATATATCCATTTTTATCTAAATTATGTAGTTTAGCTTGATTTGTTGAAGACATAATTGATGCCTCTTCTAATGAACATCCAGTATATTTAATAAATTTTTTAAAATTACCTATAAAATCAGATATTGAACCAGCAAGTGTTCCATCTTCTAAAGTAATTATATCCCCTTTTTTATAAGCAGTTAATTCTCCTAATGGATGTGGCCCATCAGAAAGGCCTTTAGGTGGAACAGCATCTGTTATCAATAACATTTTATCTTTAGGTTTATTTTTATATAAAAGTTTAATCATTCTAGGGTCAACATGATAACCATCAGAAATTATTTCAGTATAAAGTTCATCTTCTAATAGAGCACTTGTTGCAACTCCAGGATTTCTATGTGTTAATCCTGTCATAGCATTAAATGTATGAGTTACAGATTTTAATCCATATTCAATATGATCTTGCACTTGTTTATCTGTTGCTATAGAATGTGCTACTGAAGGTATTATTCCTTTTTTTCATAAATATTGTGTTGTTTCAAAATCTGAGTTTTCAATAGCATATGAAATTTTTACAATATTATCACCAGAGGCATCTATTAATTTATCTACCTCACTAATTGTTAGAGGTTCTAATAATTCTGCTTTGTGTGCTCCTTTTTTAGCCACCGATAAATAATTACCTTCAATGTGAATACCAATTATTTTGGCTCCATCATTTGAAGGATTTTGAATAACTTTTTTTGCAACTTTACATGATTCAATCAAATTATCTTTTGTAGTTGTGATTGAAGTATGAGCTGTCGCCGTTGTTCCTTCCTGCGTTATTTCTTTTAAATATTGTCTTGTTGACTCTTCATTTGCGTCAGTAAAGTCATGACCATAACCCCCGTGAGCATGTGTATCAATAAAACCAGGTAAAATATATGTGTTTAATCCATTATAATCTTCTAAATGTTTAACATTAACAATTTTATCCTCTTTAATTGTCACTTCAATTGGTTGTTTTTTTCTATTTAATCCTTTAATAATCATATAATAATTTTACCATTATTATTAATTTATTAAACTATAATAGTAATGATGAAGAAAATTATAATCATCGATGGAAACTCCTTTGCTTTTGGGAGAGAGCCAAAAGCCGACGAATCTGAAAAGATTTCTAAATCTGCCATTGATCAGAGAGATATTTATATTACAAGAAAATTTATGAAAAAAATACTAAAGTTAATGTTTGGTATTTTTTGAGGTTATGAGATTATTGTTATTTTTGATCAAAAAGATAAATTTACTTTTAGACATGAACTTAGCGATAAATATAAAAATAAAAAACTAAGTGAAAAAAGGCAAAAACAAAAAGAATATGTATATCAACAAATCGAAGAGATAAAACTGATTCTTAAAAAAATAGGAATACCTTATTATTCAACAAATAAGTGAGAAGCAGATGATGTTATTGGTATGCTTTCTACTTATTTAGTTAATGAAAATTTTTTAGTAACAATTTTATCTGGCGATAAAGATATTTTACAATTAATTACCAATAGAATTAGAGTTGCTTTTTTAAAACAAAATTCATTTTTTGAAATCTACAACAGAGAAAAAGTACGTGAAGAAATGGGTGGTTTATGACCAGATCAAGTTATAGATATTAAAATATTATGTGGTGATAAGTCTGATAATATAAAAGGAGTCGGTATAAAAAGAAACAAAGATAACAAAACTATTTTAAATTATTGAACCGAAGAAGAAGCTACGAAATATATAAAAAAATATAACTCAATAGATGGAATGTTAAATAACATTCATAAAATTCCTAACCCTTATAAAAAATCTTTACTATTTGGAAAAGAAAAAATCGAATTGAATAAAAAACTTATCACAATAGTAAAAACATGAAAATTAGATATTAAACCAAGTTATTTTAAACCTAAAATAATAAACAAACAAAATATCAACGAAGTTTTGAAAGATTTAAAATTAGAATTAGTATTTGAACAGCCACGAATCAAAAGAAATTTTGCTAAATTAGAGGTGAAATAATGAATGTTTTTTCAATAATATTTTCTATATTTGAATTATTTTTTATTAGCATGGTAATTTCTATTGATAATGCAGTTTTAATCGGTGCTTTAACTAAGGATCTTCCAAAAAAAACAAAAAAAAGAACCAATTTTATCGGTGCAGCTTTAGGTTTGTTTTTAAGATTTATATTAGTTGCTCTTTTTTATTATATTTTAAATATAGGAGGTAATGAAAATATTCCAGTTATTTATATTGTTGGAGGTGTATTCATACTATTTGCCGGCCTTTTAATCACAAACCCTAAAAAAGAAATAAAAAAGAAATCAATAAAATTAGGAACAAGTGTTTTAAAAATTATTTTCATAATACTTTCTGTTGACACAATGTTGTCTTTTGATAATTCAATTATTATTGCTGCAAAAGGAAATGACTTATCACCTAAAATAACTTGATGAGAAATTTTAGTTATTATTCTTGCAACATTTATATCATTCCCAATTGTTTTGTATGGAGCAAATCTATTAAATCATTTTATGAATAAATGAAAAATAATTATTTATCTAGCTTCAATATTTTTAATTGCAACAAGTATCAAAATGATTTTAGAAGATCCTATTCTAAAAATACATTTAGTAACTTGACTTTCCTATTTAATAAATTATGGTTCTGCAGTTATTTTAGTTTTTACTAAATGATTTTTTTATGATCGCAAAATAAAAAAATAATTATTTATTTCTCTTAATTCAAAAAATAGTACCACAAATAAATGTTATTAAGATTGGTAAAAATATGTTTATTGCATTAATTTGATAAAAATTATTATACATTTTAAATGGACCAATTACAGCAGATTCATTAAGAATATCTATTGTAAATGTTTTATGTACTCATTTTTCAGGTTGAAAAACACTTAAGTCTCAAATATTTGAACCTTTTGTAACAAATAATATATTCATTAATTCATTTATATTTTTAATTTTATGTTTTTCAACAGCTTCTAAAATTGTTATCAAATCACCAGAAGTTGGTAAATGAGCAACATTATAATTTCCGCCAGTTAATGACGCACTTAAAAAATGGGCTAAATAAGTATGTGGCATTAGTAATGCAGGAAACATCATTCAATAAGTCGCACCAGGACCAAACATACCCCCCGCAAGATATCCAACACCTAAAAAATATAACAAACCTAATATCGCATAATTTTTTTTAGTTTTAAAATAATATGAAATTAAAAGAGCCATAGATATAGACAAACCACATAATTGAAAAATTGATAAAATAACTCCCCCTCAATCAATCCCTACTGAGCTTGTAAATAAAGAAGGTGCCATAAATTTTGAAACATCTGTAAATATCCACGCAAAAAACATTAAATAAAAAGCATTAAATATACCCATAAACATAGTTCACAGTACTAATTTAATTGTAGCTCGAGTTAATTGTTTACCTTTAGGAAAATGTTTTCTCATTTCAATATAATCCAAACCTAAAACAACAAAAATATTAGTAATAAATCCCAACGCCATTAAACTTCCAAGAGCGCTAACAACCAAAGTATTTTGCATACCTGATGGTTTATTATTTGTAACTACAGAACCAACTATTAGCATTAATAAAATTGGCAAAATAAAAGTTAAAAATCCTTTATAACTTATAAAAAGGTCTTTTATTTTATTTCTAATAAGATATTTTATATCTACTTCTGTCATATTCTATTTTTTTATATATGTATAAACTAAAATTTACTAGTTATTTTTAATAATTTATATAGTTCCACTAAAACTCTTTTAATATTAATTACATCAGAATTATTATATTCCTCTATTTTTTCAGAAATTGATTTTAATTTATTTTTTTTGATATTTTTGTTGATTATTGCAGATTCTAAAATAAAATGTGCTTCTCTACCATCCTTAATAATTGTTTTTTTATATACATTTAATGTTTCTGCAACATAATTTAAAGACGACTTGCCATAAGGTTCTATTTTTAAAAACGAGCCATTATGAAATAATTGTCTCAAATCAAATAAATTTGATAACATACAAGATAATTTTTTATGATAACTTTTGTTACTAGATTTTAATAACTTAGTTATTACTCTCAATTCCAAATCTTGTCCTCATACTATTACCGACGCTTTTTCTTCTTGATAGAAAGATGTTAATTTTTTTGTCATTAATTTATAATCTTCTTTTTTTCCAACTAAATTAAAATGTTTAATTTTTGATTCTTTATCATTTATTTTTTCAATTTTTAAAATTGAAAAAGATGAAATTTGTTGATCTAAAGATAAATTATTTTCAAACATCCACTGTTTATTATTGGTTATAACTTCAAAATCTAAAAAATACATAGGAAAAGATAAATTACTTAAAAGTTTTTTTGCGGCTTCTTTATTTAAAACATTAATGAAGTTTTCTTTTTTTTCTTCAACATTCATGATATTTTATATTATATAATAATATGATATATTTAATATATTGAAATATACACGTTCCTTTCAATAGAACATGTAAAAAATTATTTTGTATAATTAGGATAAGGGGTTGATTTGAAAAAAATAGTATGGACATTGGTGTTTTTATCGCCATTTATTTTAATGATAATATCCGCTAAATATCACCATAATTGATCTTTCAAATCCGTACTAGATTTAACGACTGTTTATTGATCATGATCAAAATTTTTTGCATCACTAACCTCAAACACCGATATATGAAAAATTATATTAAAATTTTTCTTAGCTTCCTTTTGAACAATCCCTTTTTGATATGCATGAAAAGGAACATTTATAGTTCATTGATTAATATTAAGAATTGCATTAGTAATCGGAGCAATATTTGTACCTTTTTTGCTAACCATATTAGCCCTTTTAGGTTTATGGTTAAAAAGTTAAAGGAGGAAGTATGAATTTTGATGATTTTATAAAATTATTTACAACTATAATTGCAACTGTAACAGCAGCAGCAGCTATGGCTTGATTCTTTTTTGGTATTATTGCAGCTTATAGAGGATGAAAAAATGGTAAGGATGCGAACCACTCATTAAGAAGAGGATTGCATATATCTTATATCAAAACATTTGACACTCTAATGAAAGATATTGATACAAATAAAAAAGTAACAAATAATGATGCATTAATTGAACTAATGTCTGCAGTTGAATTTGCTGCTGGAAAAATTAGAAAAAGAGGATTAAAAAAAATAATTTTTAGCAAAGAAATTATAGTAAAACAATTAAGAGATATTCAAAAAATAGATAGTGATTTTAATTTGAATAAAAATTTATCTATGTCGTTATTTCTTGAAAAAGTAAATATGCCTGATGTAAAACTCAATAAAGCGTCAGCATCTAAATTATTAATTTTAGTTGCAACAACAATTTTTACTGAACACATTAATTTATTAAAATATGATAAAGAGTATAATGGCTTAGTTGAATTTTTAAAACACTTTAATAAAAAAGCACCTAAACACTCACTATTATGATATACTAAATAAATTTAATTAAAAAAGCCGACTTATTTGTCGGCTTTTTTTTGAATTTTTATATACCTTTTTTTTCATGCGTCTTCATATTTTAAAAGAACTCTTGCTATAATAATAAATCATGCGCCTATACATAAACCGGCAAAAAATGAAAATCATTGTCAGGGTAATTTTGAATAAAACCTTTCAGATGGATTGACAAAATCAAAAATTGGGTATGGTGCCCTTGCTCCAAACGAAGTAGCAATCAAAACAAATATTAAATAAAAAACAGGAATAATAAGTAATTTCATTGATTTATCTTTGTTATTCATTTTAGATAAATTAGTGGATGAGGATGGTGAGGTAAAAAATTCAACAACCATTAAAGCAGGAACAATTAAATGAAGAAAAAAAGTAGAAAGTATTGTTAATAATGCTAACTCACCTGAACTTATACCTGGTCTAGCAACACTTCTAAATAAATTAAAATAAACAAAAGGAACTAAAGCAAAACAAATGAATACTGTAGAAGTTACAACAATAAATGTGGTAACAGTAAATTTTAAATATCACGAATTAATTATTTTTTCAAATTTTGTGTCTTTTCAAAATAACCCAATCAAAACTAAGGCAGACCAGATAAAAACTCCAATATTACTTAAATGAGTTCAATAAAGAAGTCATTCAATGACTGTATGATCTCTAAAATATATATCACTTAATATTGATAATACAATTGCTAATGCCGAAACAGGAAAAAGAATTGATCTAACTAAAATCGTTCTTTGTTTTTTATTCATAATAATATTATAAAACATAACAATATCATATAAAATAAATAAATGTATAATATAGTTATGTTAAATTGATTAAAAGGTAAATCATGAGAAGATTGGACTGTTTATGGTTTTTTATTATTTACTGGTTTAGGTATATTAATTTTTTTAGTTGGTTTTTTATTTGGTTTTCAAATCAATATTCAAAAGACTCCTTTATTTCCTGATCATGTTAATGGATCTATTAGTGGTGTGCTTTTCGGCAAAGAAACAAAGCCAATAAACGCTTGATTAATTAATGACGGTATAATTCATCATTGAAATTTTGATAGAACAACATTATTTACTTTATATAAATCAATACCTTCTACAGAACAATTTGCTTCTTTTAAATCTATGGCCGCTTGTTCTATTGCTGGTTTTTCATTAATTATTATTGCAATATTTTTATTTGTTACATTTGCAGGTTTTGTACTTGTAAAAGAAATAATTTTACCTTGAATTTTAAAAAAAATAAAATCTAATAATTAAAATGCAAAATAAAATTGAAACTATATCTAAAAAAAGTGATATTTTTTTAAAAACAAAATGAGCGTTTGTTTTATTTTTAGGTGGTGTTATTATTTTTGGAATAATAAATTTAATTTTATTTTCAACTGGAAAAATCCCTTTAGAATCTAGTTTTTTAAAAAATCTAAACATAGCTTCTTCAACTGGAAAATTATATATTCATGATAAGTATGGATGAATAGGAATTATACAAGCTTGTATTTCAACTATAGGTTCAACATTAGCTATATCTGGTGTTATATTAACAGTTAGATTAAATAGAAACTTCATCAAACCTTTATTAATAGGAGAAACTTTGGTAATTATAGATTCAATTATTGTTGGCCAAATATTTACTGCTCTTTCTTATATTTTAATGATTGGTTCAGCTATATATAATTATTTAAATCATTGAAGAAACGAAAATGATTTAAAACCTATTTCAAGAATGACTAATAAATTATGACTTGGCTCACTAATATTTTTATTAGTTTATATATCAATTGGAATATTGATTGAATTCTTTTTAATAAAACCTTCTAGTACTTTACTGATATTAAATTCTGCAAATGATGTTTTTTCATCTAGTGTTGTAGTTGTTTCTTGATTTATTGTTTTAAACAAAGATAAAAGAGGTTTTTATGGTTTTTTATTTACCGATATACTTTATTTAGCTGGCTTCTTTTCCTTAGGAGTTTACGCTTCTGGAACCAGTTATATAGTTTATATGGTTTTAGATACACTATCCATATTAAGTTGGTCTCTTTTAACTAAACCAATTAATAACAAAAAAGAAATTTAAAATTTTTCTTTACGAGCTTGTTTTTTAAGTCTTTTTTCTTTTGCTCTTCTTAGTTTGATTTCTTTTTTGTTTTTTGGTTTCTTTTCTTGTGCTTTTTTTCAATTTCAGTAAGGACTAAAATAAAACATAAATTTAAAAGAAGAATAAACAATAAAAAATATAAAAAGCAACGCTTCTATAAATTGAGATAACGATGATAAAATTTTTACCGTTCCTTTTCAAACTTTATCATTTTTAAATAATTCATTAATGTCATTAATATAATCAACCCCATAAACAATACTAGTAATTCCAAAAGCTAAAGAAAGAATTGCAACAACCCCTCATAAAATTGATTTTGTTAAAAGTTTCTTAGCTTTTGGTTTTGTTATCTCGATAGGATTTTCATTTTGATTTTCATTTTGATTTTTTTTATATTTTAAAAAATCAAATTTATTCTTTCATGATTTTTTTTCTTTTTTATCTTTTTGATTATCTATTATTGATTCAGTTTCTTCAATATCTTCACTATTGTTTTGAAAGTAATTATTATTTTCCATATTTATTTAATTTCTAATCTATTAAATAGATGTTTAATATTATTTAATTTAGTTCCTTTAAAATCTTTTCCTATATTTTCAAACAAAACATCTTGATTTGTATCCAACCAATTAAACACATTTTTAGATGTGTCAATTAGAATCGGTGAAAGCAATATAGTTATATTATAAATTTCATTTATTAAAATATTTAAAATACTATTTAATTCTTCTCCCTCTTTTTTTCATGGTTCAGTTTTATCAATCAAACCATTAATTAACTCTGTATATTTAATTATATCTTTAGTAGAATGAGAAAACTCATAGTTATTCATATGTTGTTCATAAGAATCTCGAATTTTATATAAATCATTTTTAATTTCTTCATAATGTTCTATATTTATTTTTTTAAAAGGTACAATACCATCATTATATTTTCTTATCATCGAATCAGTTCTTGCAACTAAATTTGAATATTTATTAACTAATATTCCATTTATAGTTTCGATTAATAATCCTTCAGAAAACTTACCATCTTCGCCTGTAGAAATATTATTTATTAAATAAAATCTAAGAGAGTCTCTACCATAAAGATTTATTATATCTATCGGGTTTATAACATCACCTTTAGACTTAGACATTTTTTCACCTTCTTTATTAACTAATCATCCATGCGCTAATATTTTAGGCATTCTAAAACCCTTGATTTTTAAAACAATTGGTCAATAAATGCAATGAAATCTAATAATTTCTTTACCAACTAATTGTAATAATTCTACATCTGAATTTTTATTTCATACTTCATCTATTGTGAATTTTGATTCTGGCATTTTTAATGCAGTTATATAATTTTGCAAAGCATCTAATCAAACATAAATAACATGTTTTTCATCTTCTTTTATTTGTATTCCTCAATCAAAAGATGTTCTAGTGATTGAAAGATCTTGTAATTCATTAATAAAATTATTAATTAATTCCTTAACTCTATATTCCGGAATTAATAAATTTGTTGTTGACAACTCTTTTTTTATTCATTCTTTAAATTGTGATATTTTTAAAAAATAAGAATCTTCAGATACGTTTACAACTTCTTTACCACAATCTGGGCATTTACCATTTTTTAATTGTGATTCTGTGTAAAAAGCTTCATCTGATTTACAATACAAACCTGTATATTTAGATTTGTAAATAAATCCTTCTTCCATTAAATTAGAAAAAGAATCTTGCACATATTTAATGTGTAATTTATTAGTGGTTCTTAAAAAAATATCATTTTCAATTCCTAATTCAGTTCAAAGTTTTTGGAATGACTTAGACATTTTTGAAACAAAGTTAATAGGCTCTTCATTGGATTTAATTGCTTTTTCTTGAATTTTTTGTCCATGCTCATCAGCACCAGTAACAAACATTGTTTCATATCCTTGCATTTTTTTATATCTTGAAATATAATCAGCAAGAATTGTTGTATATGCATGTCCGATGTGTAATTTATCATTAGGATAATATATAGGTGTTGTTACATAAAATTTTTTCGCCATATCCTATTAATTATAATTATTTTTTAAAAAATTATAAATATCATTTTTTTTAAATCCCATAGCTTCATTTAAAAATTTAATAATTGATTTATTATTCATATTTTCTAATTTTAATTTTTTTATATAAAATTCTAAAGTATCTTCCTTAACAATATCTTTAGTTTCAATCATTAGAACAATTTCACCTTTAAATTTTTTATTTTTTAAATTAGAAATTTTATCAAGTAAAATTTCTTCATATATTTTTGTCAATTCTCTTGCTATGCTAATTTTTATGTTACCAAAATAATTTTCAATATCTTCTAAGGTTTTATTTATTCTGTTAGGCGATTCATAAGCAACAATTACATCTGAATTTAAATGTTTCTCTATTGTTTTAATTATTTTATTTTTTTCTTTTTCTAAAAAACCAACAAAAGTAAAATTTTTAAATTCTAAACCAGAAGCGGATAAAGCTGTTGTAATTGCTGTAGCACCCGGCAAAGGCACAATATCTATTTTATTTTTTAATTCTTTAATAAGAATTTGACCCGGGTCAGAAATTGTTGGAGTACCTGCATCCGAAACAAGACCAACATTATTTTTTTCTAACAAATTTAAAACTTCATGTATTTTTGATTTTTCATTAAATTTATGTAAAGGTATCATTTTAGCTTTTAAACCTAAATGATTTTTTATTTTACCTGTAATTTTAGTATCTTCACACAAAAGGTAATCAAGTCCTTTTAAAATATCAACACTTCTTAAAGTTAGATCTTTTAAATTTCCTATTGGTGTTGGGATTATATATAATTTATTCATTTTTATCACCTATCAAAAAAAGCGGTAGGATAAAATCTATTGCAAATTCTAAGTTAGAAATTCCATTGTTTAAGACATTGTTAATTACATTTATGATTTTTTTATTATTTTTAGTTTCTAAAGCAATAAATAATAATAAAGCAAATTGTTTTTCTTTTTCTTTATTATTTTTTATTCATTGATGAATACCTTTTATATTTTTATTCAAAAATGGTTCTTTATCATCTTTACTCATTTTGTAAGTTTCAAATTCATTAACTATTTTTATATTATTTATTAAATATTGAACATTACTATTTCATTTCGAATATTCAAATATAACATTATTCAAAACATCTTCATTTGAACATATTCTTTTAATATTTGTTATATTTCAAGATTCAATTTTTTGGATAATTTTATTAGTGTCAAAAAACAAAATAAGATTCAATGAATTTTCAAACGAATCTTCTTGTTCTTTATTTTTTTCTGTTTCTAAATTCCTTATTAACTTAACCATTATATTTTTTAATTATTTCTACTATTTCATCTGCAATTATTTCTGGTTTTTTTGTTGCATCCAATAATTTATATTTATCTTTATTTTTATTACTAATTTTTAAATATGACTCTCTAATTTTTTTATGAAATTCTAAACCTTCATTATCAAATCTATTTGTTTGTCTTTTATTGTTTTTTATTCTTGCGAATCCAATTTTAGGATCAATGTCGAAAATAAAAACCAAATCAGGATAATTATCTCCCACTGCTATATCATTTGCACAAGTAGCTATTTTTTCACCTATTTTTTTCACAATACCTTGATAAACAATTGTTGAATCAGCAAAACGATCCGATATAACTAAATTACCTTTTTTAAGATTAGGAATAATTTTTTTAGTGATATGCTCTCTTCTTGCTGCCTCAAACAATAGCAACTCAGTTATTGGATCAATATCTTCATGCTTCATAATTATTTTTCTAACGTCTTCAGAGAATTTTAAATTAGTTCCTCCTGGTTCGCGAGTTAAAAAAACAGGTTGACCATTTTGTTCTAATTTTTTTTTGACTATTTTAGCTACAGTTGATTTGCCTGCGCCTTCTCCACCTTCAAATGTTATAAAAATATTTTTATGCTTTTTCACGTTTTTTAATCGCCTCTCTAATAGTTCTTTCGTCGGTAAATTCTATTGAACCACCAAAAGGTATACCCATTGATAATCTGGTTAAATTTGGTTTTACAGGTATATTTGAACCATCTATTTCTTCTTTAACAACACGCATTATCAATTCTGATTCAATAGATGGAGTTAATAAAAATAATATTTCTTTTGTATTATAACTTCTAATAATTTTGATTAATCTATCTATTATTTTTTTAGTCTCTTCAAAATTTCTTTTATTTTTCATATCTAAAATAAATAAAGATTTATTAGATTTTGTTTTTTCTAAAATGTTTAAAACATCATTATTACTTTCGAGAATCAACAATATATCTTTTTCCTTATTTTCATTAGGTTTTGTATTTTTGTTAATTATCAGACCTGTTAATTCATCTTTTTCTAGTTCTTCCGATAATAAAATAATTTCTTTTAAAGTTTTTATATTATCTTTTTTATTTTCAATAGTAGAAATAGCCATCCTTTCAGCTGTTTTTAAAGAGACTCCTGGTAACTCTTTAAATAGTTCTGTTAAATTTTTTAGTTTATTCATATTGAACATTATCCTCTCCGAAGATATTGTTTAGAGCTTTTGTTTTTTTTACATCTTCGCTTTCAATAAATAAATCATAATTTAAATTAACTTCTGTATTTTTATCGGTTAATTTATATCCTTTTTCATTTACAATGAGTAATTTATCTCAATTTTCTTCATTGATAGGAAGTGCAAATATATATTCTTCAATTATCTCTTTAATAAATTCAAAATAAACATCAGAAAGAGAGATTCTTTTAAATTCATTTAGCTGTTGTTTATTTTTAAAACCTACAATTAATATATTTCCATTAGTAGCTAATGGAATTGTATTTATTAATGCTGAAACAATTTCTTTATATTTTATTGAAGTTATGTAGTTTTCAATATATTTTCATTTAAGTTTTATTTCTGAGAGTTTCTCTTCATTATTGCCTACAACTGCATACATATAATTATTAACATCTATAAAATCAGTTATTATATTTAAATTTTTCTCTGTTTTTTTAGGGGCTTTTTCCACATTTTCTACATTTTGTACATTTAAATCTGAATCTATATTTTCTTGTTTTTTACCATGTAAGTCTTCTTTTGTTTTAATTGATTCATCTTTAATTCTTAAAGAAATATCGTCATTTTTAATAACATTGTCTTTTTTTAATATATTTTCTTCAACAATTTTATTATCTTCGTTTTTCACTGAAATAAAGTTTTCCACAACATTAATTTTTTTATTTGTTTCACGTGAAACATTTAACTTAAGAAGGGCGGATTGGATAGATAATTTTAGCAAAATTGGATCATTAATATTACTTGCAACATTAATTAAATCATCTAGCATTGTTATAAACTCTAGTCTTCCTTCTCTTGTTAATTCAGTTAAAACCTCCAACATAATAAATAATATTTTATTGTAGTCTTTTTCAGAAGCATCAATAACTTCAACTAATTTATTAATGTCGCTGTTTAATAAATTTTTTATGTCATCTTTATTTACTAAACCTAAAGCTTTTATTACGTTTGAAATATTTATTTCTTTGTTAAATAATAAAACAGCTTCTAAAGCAGAGATAGCATCTCTTAACGAACCACCTGAAACTAAAGTTATATAATCAATGGCTTTTTCTTCATAATTAATATTTTCACCTTCTAAAATAACTTTTATTCCTTTTTTAATATTTGTTTCAGATAAAACTTCTAAATTAACTGTTACAGTTCTTGAAAGCACGGTTTTTGGTATTTTATGCATCTCTGTTGTCGCTAATAAAAAAACAGTATTTTTTGGTGGTTCTTCAAGAGTTTTTAACAAAGCATTAAAGGCTTGTTTTGTTAACATATGAACTTCATCAATAATATAAACTTTATAAGTAGAATTTGTTGTTAATATATTTGTATTTTCTTTTATTATCCTAATTTCATTAACACCATTATTAGAGGCAGCATCAATTTCAATAATGTCAAAAGCTGACCCATTATTAATATCATTACAAATTTCACATTTGTTGCATGGATTATTATTGATAAGTTTTTTACAATTAATCGCTTTAGCAAAAATTCTCGCTAAAGTTGTTTTTCCTGTTCCTCTAATCCCATAAAATAAATAAGCATGATTTATTTTATTTTTAGCTATTGAATTTATTAAAATATCTTTTGCTACATCTTGGCCAACCACTTCTAAAAAATTACTTGGTCTATATTTGTTGTATAAAGATTGATTGCTTTTCATAAATTACTCCGTTTTTTTAAATATACTTTAAAAATAAATTATACTACCATACATAATATACCCTTTTTTATTATGGTGTTTTTAATAAAAAAAGTGCTACACACACCAACTATCCGATATGGCTGCTCCATTTCTGGCCTGACCAGGTTACGGTGTTTGTGTTGTAGCAAACATTATTATATCATGTATTTTAAAACTTATCAAATGATAAATAAGGTTTTAAAACATCAGGAACATTAACACTTCCATCTTCTTGTAAATAATTCTCTATTATAGCTGCAAACGTTCTATCAATAGCTAACCCTGAACCGTTATGTGTACTAACAAGTGATTTATTGTTATCTTCATCAACACACCTCGCTTGCATTCTTCTAGCTTGAAAATCTCCCATATTAGAAATTGATGATATTTCTTTATATTTTTTTATTCCGGCCATCCAAACTTCTAAATCTCATGTTTTTTTAGACCCGAAAGAAATATCACCTGTACATAATTCTAAAACTCTATATGGTAATTTTAATTTTTCTAAAATATTTTTTGAATTTTCTAAAATAGTTGTAAAATCTTTTTCTTCATTTTTATTTAAACCAATAATAACTAATTCTACTTTTCTAAATTGATGCAATCTAATTAAACCACGTGTATCTTTTCCTGCTGCTCCTGCTTCTTTTCTAAAACAATCAGTAAAAGCCACATATTTTAATGGTAATTCTTCGATATTTAAAATTTTATTAGCTACTAAATTTGTTAAAGGCACCTCTGCTGTAGGAATTAAATATTGATCATTATTAACTTTAAAAAGATCTTCTTCAAATTTAGGTAATTGTGAAGTATTATATAAAGCTTCTTTGTTTACTAATACTGGAGGAATAATAAATTTAAAACCGTTATTTATCGCTTCATCAATCATAAATTTTTCAAGCGCTTTAACAACTAGTGCTGCTTTTCCATTATAAATAATTTGTCTTTTACCTGATATATTAGCACCTTCATTTAATAAAACTAATTTGTTTTTTTCAATAATTTCTCAATGTGGTTTTGCAAAAGGTACATCTTTTAAACAATCTAGTTTTGTATACAAAACTTTATTATGTTTTTCATCTTTTCCTATAACAACTTCTTCAGAAGGTATGTTTGGAAAATAAGAAGCAATATCTTTAATTTGTTTTTTTAATAAATTTATTTCGTTTTTTAATTCTTTAGCGTCATTAGAGATAGTTTTTGCTTCTGTTTTAATTTTTTCATCTTGAGGGTTTGTTTTAATTTTTTCAGAAAGAATATTTAAGTTTTCTCTTAATTTTTGTTCATTATTTATTTTTTTTAAATATAGGTTATAAAGATTTATTACTTCATCAACCTCTGCATTTAAAAACATATTTTTATTTTTAAAACCTTCTAAATATTCTTCTTTATTTTTTATTAGTTTTTTTAAATCGATCATATTACTCCTTATTTTCAAAAATATCTAATTTTACTTCTTTAGTTTTTTCAATTATTTCATTTTCAATTTCTTTTGAAGAACGAACCACCTTAGCTGATGCTATTTTTTCATTAGGTCTTATTTTGACAATCGTCACACCTTTAGAGTTTCTTGAAAATTGTGATATTTGTGATATTTGTGTTCTAATAACAGTACCCTTATCTGTAATAATCATCAAATCTTCATCACCTTTTACTGCAGATAAAGCTATTAATTTACCAGCTTTAAGCGTATTTATACTAATAACACCTTTTCCACCACGCTTAGTTATTCGATAATTTTCAATGTTTGTTAACTTACCAAAACCATTTTCAGATAATGACAAAATTAAATTTCCTCTTGCTGAAGAAGCAGCATCTACTACTTCTTCGTTATTTTCAAGATAAATTGCTCTAACTCCAGAAGCTGTTCTTCCCATTGATCTAATATCTGTATCACAAAATCTAATTGCTTTACCATTAGAATTTCCAATAAGGATATTTATATTTTTATCTTTAGGAATAGGTGAAACAAGCAATAATTCATCAAACTCTTTTAAAGTAATAGCTCTTTTTCCAGTTTTGTTAATTCTTCTAAATTCATCTGCAGATGTTTTTTTAGCTATACCTTTTTTAGTAACGAATAATAATTCCATATCGTTATAAACATCCATAGAAATAATTGATTTTACTTCTTCGTTTTTTTCTAAACTAAGTAAATTAATAATTGGAAGACCTTTGGCATTTTTACCTAATTGTGGAATTTCATGTGCCCTTAATCTAAATACTTTACCTAAAGAAGTAAAAAATAACAAGTCTATATGTGTGTTTGTGATAATTATTTCAGTAATATAATCATCTGTAGCAATTGTTGCTCCACGAGAACCTGTTCCACCCCTGTTTTGAACCCTATAATCTTCAATCGGCAATCTTTTTATATAACCTTTTCTTGAGATTGTAATCGCTACTTCTTCACGAGGAATTAAATCTTCATCTTTAATATTTGTAATATTTAAATTCGAAATAGAAGTTCTTCTTTCATCTCCATATTGTTCAATCATTTCATCAAACATTTTAATAATTTTTTCTTTTTGCACATCTTTTGATTCTATTGTTAAAGTATATTCTTTTACCAAAGCATCTAATTTATTTATTTCATCAATTAAATTACCTCTTTCAAGGCCAGTTAATCTATTAAGTTTCATTTCAAGAATGGCTTTAGCTTGTATTTCACTTAAAGTATATTTTTGAACCAAACTATTTACAGCTTCATTATTATCGTTAGATTTTTTAATTAACTCAATAACTTTATCAATATCTTCTAAAGCAACATTTAAACCTTCAAGAATGTGTTTTCTTGCACTAGTTTTTTTAAGTTCAAATTTTGTTTTTCTTATTAAAATATCGATTTGATGATTATTATAAATTTTAATAGCATCTTTTAAATTTAAAGTAACTGGTCTTTCATTTATTAACGCAAGCATATTTATAGGAAAATTAGATTGTAAAGCTGTCAACTTAAACAATTTATTTAATTCAACTTCAGGAATAAATCCTTTTTTTAATTTAATAACTACTCTAATTCCTTTTCTTGAAGATTCATCTTTAATATCGCTTATTGAATCAATTATTTTGTTTTTAACTAAATCAGCAATTTTAAGAATAAGATTTGATTTATTGACCATATATGGAATTTCTGTAATATAAATAGTTCCCCGATTTTTAATTTCATCAAAATCTATCTCTGTTTTCGCCCTTATGATAGCTCTTCCTTTACCTGTTTTATAAACACTAGGCATTTCATTATTGTTTACTAAGATTCCGTGCGTAGGGAAATCAGGCGCCTTAATGTACTCCATTAGATCGATAGGAGTTAATTCAGCATTTAATAAAAGCGCTTTTGATGCATTTAAAACTTCAATTAAATTATGAGGCGGAATAGAAGTTGCCATTCCTACAGCAATACCTGTAGATCCATTAATTAATAAATTAGGTAATTTACTTGGTAAAACTTTTGGTTCTATCTCAGATCCATCATAATTTTCTTGAAAATCAACTGTATCTTTTTTGATATCATCTAACATTAAAGAAGAAATTTTTTGTAATTTAGCTTCAGTATACCTCATCGCTGCAGCACTATCACCATCTACAGAACCAAAATTCCCTTGTCCTCAAACTAACGGATACCTTAATGAGAATGGTTGTGTCATTCTTACAAGTGAATCATATACCGCAGTGTCTCCGTGAGGATGATATTTAGCAATAACTTCACCAACTGCTCTAGCAGATTTTTTAAATGATTTATTATGGTTCATATCTAACCCATACATAGCATATAAAATTCTTCTATGTACTGGTTTTAGTCCATCTCTTGCGTCAGGAATCGCTCTTGCAACAATTACCGACATAGCATAATCGATAAACGAATTTTCCATTTCTTTAGAAATGGAAATATCTTGAATATTTTCGTGATCGTTTTCTAACATTTTATTCTCCTTAAACATCTAATTTTGCAAATTTAGAGTTTTTAGTGATAAACTCTCTTCTTGGTTCAACAACATCACCCATCAAATCTGAAAAAACATTATCAGCACGAACTGCATCTTCGATAGTAACTCTTAATAGTTTTCTATTTTCCGGATCCATTGTTGTCTCTCATAATTGGTGGTCGTTCATTTCACCAAGACCTTTATATCTTTGTACATTTCATTTTGTAATATCTTCTTCATTTGCAAAAAAAGCATCTTTTTCATCTTCTGTGTAAAGATATTGTTCTTTTTTCCCTTGCGTCACTTTAAACAAAGGTGAGCAAGCTATATAAATATAACCTTCTTTTATTAATTCTTGAAAAAATCTAAAAAAGAATGTTAATAAAAGAGTAGTGATGTGTGAACCATCAACATCAGCATCAGTCATGATAATTATTTTTCCATATCTTAGTTTTTCGATATTGAATTCCTCCCCAATACCGGTTCCAAAAGCTGTAATCATAGATGTAATTTCGTTATTATTGAATAATTTATCAATTCTTGCTCTTTCAGCATTGATAACTTTACCTTTAAGTGGTAAAATAGCTTGAATTTCTCTATCTCTACCCATTTTTGCTGATCCACCAGCTGAATCACCTTCGACTATAAATATTTCAGTTTCTTCTTTATTTGTAGAGGAGCAATCTGCAAGTTTTCCAGGTAATGTTGAAAAACCAAGAACATCTTTTCTTCTTGTTGCTTCTCTAGCTTTATCAGCGGCTTCTCTAGCTTTTGAAGCTTGCTTAATTTTTGCAATAATTTGTCCCGCTTGCATTGGATTTTCAGCCATGTAAGATTCAAATTTTTCTGAATAAATATTGTTAACTATTTTTCTAACTTCTAAATTAGTAAATTTAGCTTTTGTTTGTCCTTCATACATTGGATCAGGATGTTTAACAGATATAACAGCTGTTAATCCTTCTTTAATATCTTCTCTTTTAAAATTCCTTTTTTCTTTTATAGGAAGGTTTGCTTCAGCATAATTATTAATGATCCTTAAGGTAGCATCATAAAAACCTTGTTCGTGGGTTCCGCCTTCGATTGTCGCAATATTGTTAACATATGAAAGAACTCTTGTTTGGTATGAAGTAGTATATTGCATAGATACCTCTATTTGAATTCCTTTTTCTGAACCTTCAGCATAAACTACATCACAAGTTATTTTTTCTTTTCCTTGATTAAGATCTTGAATAAAATCAATTAAACCACCTTCAAATTTATATGATAATTTTTCATCATCGTTCTCGTTTTTGATATTAATTATTAAATTTTTATTAAGATATGCTGTTTCTTTCAATCTTGTTTTAATAACTTCAAAATCAAACCCATCAACTCCGTTGTTAAATAATTCAAAATTAGGCATAAAAGTAACTTTTGTTCCGTGTTTATCTGTCTTTCCGATTGTTTTTATACCATCGGTTGTCTCTTTTTTTGCATCATTTTCATATGAAAATTCTAAAAACGACTCAATTCCATCTTTATAAACAGTTGCTTTCAATCAAACTGATAAAGCATTAACAACTGATGCACCAACACCATGCAGTCCACCAGATACTTTATATCCTGAGTTTTTACCACCAAATTTACCACCGGCATGAAGAACGGTAAAAATTGTTTCTAATGTAGAAATATTTGTTTTAGGATGTATAGCTACCGGAATACCTCTACCATCATCTTCTACTGTAATAGATTGATCTTTATGCAAAGTTACATCTATTTTTGTTGCATAACCAGCTAAAACTTCATCAATTGAATTATCAACTATCTCTCATATTAGGTGATGTAGTCCCTTATTATCTACATTACCTATATACATTCCTGGTCTTTTACGTACAGCTTCTAAACCTTCTAAAACTTGAATAGAGTCTTGATTGTAGTTATCTTCTTTCACTTTATTTGTTCCCTTCAACAATCATAGTATATTTACATTAAAATTACGTTGGATTGTGTTTATTTTATTCTTATTTGAATAAAATAAAAAAAAAATTACATATATTTAAATTTTACCATTTTTACAGTGTATTTATATTTGAGCAAATTTGAATTATAATCTAAAAATTTAAATTTATTATATTAATAAAGTTATTACTATTAGTCTTGTGGAAATGTGTAAAAGTTTTTAAAAACATTTAAAATACTGTATTAAATTAAAGAAATTTTCCATATTAAAAAATGAAAAAATATGGAAAAATATGGAAAAAATGCAAAATAATGGAGTTAATAAATAAGTTATAATATATATGCAAAATATTAATTGTTTTGCCGCATTAAGTCTCAAACCCACAACATATTTTTATGTTGATTATTTTTTTATAAAAAATCGTTTTAGAAAAATAAACTTTTAATAAACTAACATATAAATTTAAAAGGAAATCATAATGGAAAAATGAGACGGGGCAAAAGATATTAAAAAATCAAAATATTGAAAAGAATTGTTATTTGCTTTAATAGTTAATGAAAAAGTTCCGATAAAATATTATTATAAAAATATTAATAAAAAATATCAAGTAATATCAGAAGATAAACTATATATTTTGTTAGAACAAATTAATACAAAAAAAACAATTGATTTTTTACAAAAAAAAGGCGTTTTTTGAAAAGAAACTATATTAATTATGTGTTTGTGTGGTGACTTGAGTTATAAAACATATAAAAATTTAATGTATAAAGAAGATGAAATTTTTACAAAAAAAGCAATTGAAAGAATTTTAAATATTGAAACTTTAAAAAAATAATAATTTTATTTATAGAAAATTATTATAATAAACATGTAGTTAAGTTTTAATTAACTTGCTACATTAAGTTCAAATCTCGTGAAGAGATAATTTTATGTTATTTCTTCACTTTTTTTATAAATTTTATATCAAATTTATAAAAAAAGTTAAATATAACACTCGAAAATATTGAAATGTTAATGAAGCAAAATTTATTATAATAAATATGTAGTTAAGTTTTAACTAACTTGCTACATTAAGTTCAAATCTCGTGGAGAGATGATTATTAAATCGCCTCTCCGCTTTTTTTATATAAAAAAAGCAACCGCTTTTAAATTTTTAAAAGCGGCCATTAAGTTCAAACCTCTTGTTTTGGGTAAATAATAATACTATCATATACCCACTACAATTATAAGGGTATATGATTTTCAACATATGAATTATTCATTGAATAACAACTTAATTTTTTCTGAAGAAGCTATATTATAAAACATTCTTTTTGCTTGTTGGATTTTTAAAAAATATTCTTCTTCATTTTTGTTTGGAATATTTTTTTCTATTTTTTTAAATTCAAAAGCAATTTCTTTTCAAAGTTTTAAAATATCTTTTTCTTCTCCTTTAAATAATGAATAATTTAACTTATCAATAAAAATTTCTTTAAAAGTATTTAAAGTTTTATTTGTATAAAAAAGTTTAAAAATATTTAATATATTTGTTTTTCAAATTTCAAAATCTTTTCTCGAATTTTTATTTTTTGCAAAGGATAAATAATTATTTTCAAAAATTATATTATTTTCTGGCATAAAATTTATAGTTCTAGTGTTTATAAATTTAGGAAAAATAATATTTAATTTTTGAATAGGATCTAAATTTACTTTAATAGGTTCTATCCCTCTAAGAACAAGAAACGCTTCACTACCTAATAATGTTTTTACATTTCTGTGTTTTTTATAATTTTGTAAAACAAGATCTATATCGACTTTATCATCAGAACCTAAAACTTGTTTTATAGAAAAATTTGATAGAGATAATCCACCTTGTGGTTTATATTTTTCTAAAATACCATTTAATGATTGAACAAATAAAAAAAATCATAAATTATGTTTTCTTCCACGCTCTAAAAAATAAACTAATTTTTCAATTACTGGGAAAGAGTTGAATTCGTCCATAAGAAAAATTAGTGGCCGCCCTTCTATTGTTTTCATTCTATATGAAGCTAAATCTTGAATAAAAATAGAAAGTAAACTTAACACACTAACATCAAAACTATCAAAAGACGCTTTAACAAAAACGGCTGTAGGTTTTTCTCCGTGAACAATATTTTTTAAATTGATGTTATTTTTAGAAGTTATTTTATGTAGTAACGGTCTTCTTAATAATTGAACTCTTGAATTTATTGTAGATAATATTGAACTTAATTCTCTATTAACATTACCTTTTTCTATGTACATTTGATTTAAAGTTAATTTTGTATAAGTGTTAGATTTGGGGAATTTATGTTCGTCAGCCAACTTCATAGCAATTACATTAAATTTTTTAGTTATTAAATAAGATAAATTAGAGATGTTAAATGTTTCTATAGAATATTTTTTACTTTCTATCATATACATAATAAATCCACTAATTATATTACGAGCAGAATTATCTCAATGTGGGTTATCACCAGATATTGTTTTTATAGGGATTATTGCATTTGCAAAAAATTCTATTGTTTTATGCAATAAATCAATATTTTTTTGTTGTATTCATATTTGCAGCATAGGATTATAAAAGTCAGAGTTAATAGTGTTGCTTTGCAAATCGATATTTTCAGAATCTAAATTTAACACTTTTATTTCATATCCGTTTTTTATTAAATATGGAGCATATTTTTCATATAAAGATTCTGTTGTTCCTGAGTTTGGATCTGGGATAAAAAAAGAAGGTTTAACTTTAGATGTAATTTCGTTTTCTTCTTCTTCTATTTGTGCGTTAAATAAAATCATTGTTTCAATTAATTTTGTTGTTTTACCTCTACCAGTTCCTCCTATAAAAAGACCGTGGCCAAAACTTCTTAATTTTTTAGTTGGTGATAAAAAATAAAGTTTATTATTAGTTTCTGTTCTTTTTTCAAAAACAGAAAAAACTGGAACTACTATTTCGTTTATTTTTTTTTGTAAACTTCCATCTTTATTAATTAGATGTTTTTTTACAACTCAAGGTGTAGATTTTTTTTTAATTTTTATTTGTTTATTTTTATATAAATAAGTAACATAAAATAAAAACAAAATAATTACAAACAACAAAGATATCACAACAAAAATTCAGTCTTTTAAAAGCATATTAGTTTAATACCTTTTTTTAAAATAATTTATTTTTAAAATGTTAATTTTTTTAAATAAATAAATAAAATAAAGAAATTTTAAAAAAATTACCATTATCACTTTTGTTAGTGTTGTTTTATTTTTGTCTATATAAATCATTTTATTTAAATAAAAAAACTTTAATTCTCTAAACTAAAGTTTTAAAAAAATATAGTAGTTTTAGTTAGAGTTATATAAATTTTCTTATATTTTTATTATATAGAGTAGCATATATCTTGTTTAATTTTTAATTTTATTGTATATACGCAAATTTGTTTAAAATGATTTATATATTTAAATAAATTATTTCTTTCTTTTCTTTTTTCATCTTCTTTTTCAAATAGTGAAAGGTATTGATATAATTGCAAAACCAACTCAAATAAGTAGATGTCAATATCATTTTAAACCTTTAAATCCTTTTGATTTATTTAAAACAGGGATTTTTTCATTTTTTTTGATATTTTCTTGTTTTAAAAATACAAACTTATTTATTTGTATGTTTTTTTTATTTATTGTTTTTATTAGTTTTGTTTGTTTATTGTTTTGATTTTTATATTCTAAAATATCAATAGTCACTATTGAACCAAATAATATAAAAAATAACAAAAATATTTTAATTACTCTTTTTTTCATTTTTACATCATAGGAGACATTAAATAATTCAATCCCTCTTCTTTCGTTTTTAACAAAACACTAGATTGATTAGTTGTTAAATAAATTGAAATATCCTCACTTTCTGCGAATCTTAAACCCTCTCTAATTATTTTAGGTGAAATTGAAATTTCGATTTTTTCACCTTTAAAAGCAAAATCTTTTAATTCTATTTTTGCTGTACCTATTTCTTGTTCTCTTGATTCAATAACTAATAATTCGTTAGAAATTTTTATTCCAACCCTGTTGGATCCATCAGCTTTGTTCGAATTTAAAACTGTTGCTCTTTCAATAGCGTTATCTAAATTATTTTTTTTAATATTTAATATTTTATCATATGCTTCTGTATTAAAGAATTTATCAAAAACAGGAAAAGTACCTTCAATTAAGGAAAATTGGTTAATCATATTTCCAGCAACAACAATTCCTTTGTTGTTTGTAAATGAAAATTTATATGTTTTAGATTCAGGCAAAACTTTTACCAATTCTTTAACTACTCTTAATGGAATAATTTTATTTAAATATTTATCTGAAGTTATTTTTTCTTTATTTGAAGCAATTCTTATTCCATCGCAAACGGTTGTAATCATATTATTATCTTTAATTAATAAATTTAAACCTTGATAAATAAATTTGCTATGATATTCTGAGCCTGCAAAAATAACTTTGGCAACTGAGTTGTTAAATTTTTTTGCAGAAATTTCAACTTTTTCCTCCATATCATTATTAAAAATAGCTTTTTCGTATTTTTCATCACTTAATAAATTAAGTTTATAATTTGAGTCTTCAGATTCTAATAATAAAATATTTAAATCCGCTTTAGAAAACTTAACTAATTCACCACTCATTTTTTGAACAATCTCATTAAGTGTAGAAGCTTTCACTAAAATTCGTCCTGTTTCCATTATTTTAATATCAGTAAGACTAGTTTCTTCTATTTTAGTATCCATATAATCATTTCTACCTTCGAAAGTGATTGAATTATCTCAAACAGTGATTAGCACACCAGTAAATTCAATCCTACTTGAAACAGATTGGACTGAATAAGTTAGTCTTCTAAGGTAATCTTTTATTAATTCTAGTTTTATCTTAAATTCCATAAGTTCCTCTTTAAATTATTAAAATTATACTTTAAGTTTTATTAATTTTTATAAATTAAGATATCATTAATTTAATGGAAAATAATAAAAAAACAATTTTAAGCAGACTTGATAAAAAGATATTTAAAGATTTTTCTTTATTTGAGGTTGTTTTATTCACAATAGCTGTTATAGTTGGGTGTACTGTTTTTGTTGTTATGATATTTATTACAAAAGAGAATAAAGGAACTGACAAAACTAAATTATATTTATCATATGCATTAACTTTGGTCGATATTCCTCTAGGTGTTGTTGCAGCTACTAGACTTTCTAAAAAAGATAAATATGCGCCACTTCTTTTAGCTATTGATGCTCTTTTGTATGGAAGTTCTAATTTTTTAGTTGGTAATTATGCGTTAGGTGTTGTAAATGCTGTTTTAACACCTTTGTTATGATTTTTGGCTCTTTTTTATTTTTGAAACAATAATCAAGAAAATAATAAAAAAACAATTAAAACTAATAAATTAAATTTAAAAATAGGCATACCTTTATCTATTATTTTATTTCTTTTGGCTATAGCTTCTGCTTTTGTTATTTCTGAAATAACAAATACAAAAAAAATAAGTGATTTTAGTGTTTGATTTGATTCATTTTCAGCAACGCTAATGTTAGGTGCTGTTATTTTAGGGGTATTTAGATTTAGAGAAACATGATATCTTTATATAACTGCGAATATGTTAAAAATTATTTTTTTCATAATAACAATTGGTATGGGTGAAAAAGGTAATATTATGTTGTTGATTATGTCAAGTGTATATTTTACTAACACAATATTTGGTTTATTGATTTGAAGAAATTCCAAAAAAATTTTAATTATGGGAAAATAACTTACAATATTCATCTTAAAAAAGCGTTATTTTGGTATAATAATAGTATATTAATAATTTTTAAAAAGGAATATAACGATGGTTGGGCAAATAAACATTTCAAAATTATTTATCGATATTGCAAAAGGTGTCGCATTAAATTTAAAAACTCTCTTAAATAATTGAAAAATAACAATTATTGTTTTTCTTATTATTTTAACAGGTCCTTTGCTTGCTATTACCTATATTCCATATATTTTTGCAGGCGGATGAATAATTATGTCTGCTGTTGCAGTTCCTTTATTAATTCTTTTAGGGTTTGTGACATATAATTTTAGAAACTCTACAATTTATTTAATTTATAAATCTTTTGGGGGACATAGAATTACTTTTTATATATCCCAAATTATTGTTTTTGTTTTATTAGGTAATTTTTTTATGTTGTTTAGTTCGCTTGTTATAGTTATTTTTGGTAAATCAGGTATATTAATTGCTGACTGAGCTTATAAAACATCATCAGCTCGTTTGAATAGTTCACAAATTATATATACTTGACAAACATTTTTAATTCAAACATATCTTTGCAATATAGAAATAATAGTAAGTTTTGGTGTTTATTATTTATTACATAGTTTTATTAAAAATGTTAAAAGTTATTATCTTATTGTGGTTTCAATTTTAGTTTTATCAATTATATTTGGTGGATCTTTAGATGACTTTTTTTGATTAACAAACGAAACAGATAATAAGTCAATACCATTGGATCCTCAACTATTTCCTTCAAGTGTGTTTTGGTTCGCTCTTCCTTCTATGCCTTTTTATGGAGTTGGTCAAATGTTTACAACAGGAGTAACTAATATTTGAAATAATGAAAATCATACAATAAACAATATTTCAATTGTTCAAAGTGTATTTTTTAACATAAACTTCACAAAAGAACAATTACCATGAACATTAACTTTCTTACAACCATATGCATGAATTATATTTTCGTTTATTTTTGGAACAATTACTTCTCATTTAACTTCTAAAAAAACAAATAGTTAAATTTAAATAAAAAAGGAATTACTTTAATAATGTAATTCCTTTTTTTAACATTTCTTTTCTATAGTCATCTGGCCAATAGGTTGCTTGTACCTCGCCAATATGTGCCTTTTCAAGAATAAACATATTAATTCTACTTAATCCAAGTCCTCCACCAATAGAAAGAGGTATATTACCTTCCATAATACTATTATGGAAGTCGGTGTATTTTAATGCACTAACCATATTCATTTGTTCTTCAAGAGCGCTTGCATCAACCCTTATACCCATAGAAGACAATTCAACTGCATCATGATTGATTTGGTCTCAAACAATTAAATCACCATTCAATTTTCAATCATCATAATCTGGCGCTCTCAAACCATGAGGCTTATTATCTGAAAGTTTATGTCCAATACCATAAATAAATATAGTACCTTTTAATTTAGCAAATTTATTTTCTCTTTCTTCAGGTTCTAGATCAGGATAAAGTTTCTTTAGTTGTTCAGATGATATAAAAGAAACTTTTTCAGCTATATTCTTCTCTAATGAAGGATATAGTTTTTTAATATCTGCTTTAGTTCTTAATATAGTTTTATATATTTTGTCAACTTCAGAAAACAAAAAATCAAGATTTCTATCTTTTTCTAAAATAACTTTTTCTCAATCATATTGTTCAACATGTAATGAATGATATTTAGATAAAAAATTTTCATTAGGTCTAATAGCATTCATTTCAACGAATATACCTTCATAATTAGGTATATTAAATTCCCATAATGCAAACCTTTTCCATTTTGCTAAAGAATGTACAATCTCTAAATTATTATCTCTATATTTAAAAGAAACAGGATTTTCTGTTCCTGAAAGTGTATCGTTAAATCCTGTTTTAGGATCAACAAACAAAGGACCATCAACTTCTGTTAAATTCATAAATGTTGAAAAATATTTTTTAAATATTCTTTCTACATTTTTTACGGCTTTTTGTGTTTCAAATTTATTTATTTTTTCTTTATACATAAATAAAATTATAACTATGTTACTGATTAGAAATTATTTTTTTTCTTAAATCATAAATAACTTTATTAAGTATAAGATTTTGATTACTTTCTTTTTCAATTTTTTTAATAGAAGACATGATTGTTGAATGATCTCTTCCAAAATATCTTCCTATATCCATCAAAGACATATTTAATAAGTTTCTTGCAAAATAAATAGAAATATGTCTTGGTAATACAATTTCTGATTTTCTTGATTTACCTAATATGTCGGCAGACTTAATTTGGTAATTTTTTCCAACCACATTAACTATTCTAGAAATAGTTAATCCCCTATTTGTAGGCATTCCTTCAAATATATCTAACATATCTTCGTGTGTATAAATATCTTGGATGCTATCTGTTGTTATTGACCAAAAAATAATTTTGTTTAATGCACCTTCTAATTCTCTAACATTAGAAGCAAAATTTACAACAATAAATTCCTCAGCTTCAGGTGTTAATTTGAGTTCGTCTTGCCCTCTTTTTAAGATTTTTTGTTTAAGAATTAATTTAGCAGTATCTAAATCAGGAGGTGTTACAGAAGTTAATACTCCTCCTTTAAATCTAGTTATATATCTTTCTTCAAAATCTTTCATTTCTTCAGGGTATTGATCTGAAGTTATTACAATTTGTTTTTTTTCACTAATAAAATTAGAAAATATTCCAAAAAAAACTTCTTTTGCTTTTGGCAAAGATTGAATCATTTGAATATCGTCAACTAACAATATGTCATAATTTAAAAATTCGTCTGTGATTTTTTTAATATTTTCAGTGTTTACTCCACCATCATAAACTAAATTTTTAAAATCTTTAGATTCTAAGTATCTAATATTATAATTTGGGAAGCCATCTAATATTTTGTTACCTATAGCATGTAATAAGTGCGTTTTTCCTAAACCAGAACCACCATAAATAAATAATGGTGTTCATTCTCCAGGTTTTAAACTAACTGATAATGCTGCGGTTTTTACCAATCTGTTTTCTCCGTTTGAAGCTACTAAAAAATTATCTAAAGTAAAATCTGTTTTAACTGTATCGCTCTTATTAGTTACTGATCTTATTTCTGCTGTTGTTTCCTCTTTTTTTCTACTTTTTCATTCATCAACAGTAAAAAAAGCTATTTCAAAATTAGAATTAAAAACTTTATGAATTATAGGGAGTAATTCTTTAGTAAACTCTATTTTTAAAATTTCTTTTGCAAATTCTTGAGGAACAGATACTACTAGGGTATTAGTGGTTTCATTTAATTCTTCTATTTTTGTTCCTTCTAAAAGAGCTAAAACGTTTGTTCTTTTGTCACTATCATCTTTAAATATGTCTTCTTGAACCATATTTCATAAATGATTCAAATCTTTTCTTTTAATGCTTGTCATACTAAATAATTATATTATGAAACAATATTTTTTTAAAAAAATGTGGATAAGTTTTCCCTTTCTCTAAAACCCTTATAAACATTGACTTTTTTGAGATATTTTTAATTTTTTTGCTTTTATTAAATATAAAAAAAACAAGTTTTCCACAAGAAATTTCTATAAAAAACTTATTAAATAAAGTATATTTGAAAATATTGTGGAAAACTTTTTTGTTTTCCACAATTTAATTATTTTATTAAAAAATACATAAATATATAAAGTTATATAATTAATTTAAATGAATATATTAATTTTACGAAGAGATCTTAGACTTCAAGACAACACTGCTTTAAATAAATTTATAGAGAATGGAGAAAAAGAAATTAGTATAATTTTTATTTTTCCAAAAAATATTAAAAAAAATTATTTCTCTGAAAAATCTTTTGAATTTTTAAAAGAAAGGTTAAAAATTCTTTCAAAACAAGTTAATATCAATTTTTTTGAATCTGATGATGAAATTCAAATATTTGAAGAAATAAATAAAAATCAAATTATAAAAAATATTTATCTTAATGCAGATATAACTGAAGATGAATTTAAAAAAGATTTAAAAATTAAAATTTGAGCTAAAAAAAATAATATTAATTTTGAAACATTTAATGATTATCTTCTATTTAATCCAAAAATAACTTTAAACAAAACTAACAATGAGTTTAGAACTTTTTCTCCTTTTTATAAGAAAGTAATTCCTTGATTAAAAAATGTAAAATCTAATAAATTATTTTTAAAAAATATAAATTTTTTAAAAATCAAAAATCGATTTACAATTCAAATTAAAAGTGGAAATAATTATAATATGCCAATAAAAAGGGAAGAAGTATTTAATTCAATTGAAAGAATAATTAAAAATGATTATAAAGAAAAAAGAGATTTTTTTTCATATGAAACTTCACATATTTCTGCAGCATTAAGATATGGTGTAATATCTTGTCGTGAAACTATAGAATTTTCATTAAAATTTAAAGAGGTTGCAATGCCTTTTGTTAGACAGTTGTTATGAAAAGAATTTTTTTATCATTTTTATTTCCATAACATTGAATCATATAAAATTAGAGGTAAAAAACCCACAAATATTTTATCTAAATATAATGACTGAGTTTTTGATAATAATAAAAAATGAGTTGAGTGATGGAAAAACGGAACAACAGGAATTGATATTATTGATGCGGCAATGAACGAATTAAATACTACAGGATATATGCATAACAGAGCAAGAATGATTGTAGCTACATTTTTTTGTAAAAATATGAATTTAGATTGAAGAATTGGTGAAAAGTATTTTGCAGAAAAACTTATTGATTATGATCCTATTGTAAACAATCAATCGTGACAATGGTGCTCAGTAATGGGGTTAGATTATAGAGGTCAATACAGAATATTCTCTCCTAAAATACAAACAGAAAAATATGATAAAGATAAAAAATATATAAATAAATATTTAATCAAACATGATATTAAAAATGTTGTTGGCGAAAAAGAAAGTAGACAATATTTTTTAGATCTAATTAAAAAATATAACGATAGATGGAAATAATATTGGTTTAGACAACGTAACGAATAATAAAAATATAATAATTATGAATGATACAATTATATTTGTATGGTGGAAAGTTTATTTATTGCACTCGGGATATCAGTTGCGTTAAACCTGTTTTTCTTTATCTTTGCTTTTTGATTAAAAAGTGATGTATTTACAGATATAACTTATGCATCAACATTTTTATTAACAACATTAATAGTGATGATTATTAATAAAAGTTATAATCCTATAAGTTATATTTTATTGATATTAATCGCGTTATGATCTTTTAGATTAGGATCATATTTAATGATAAGAATTTGAAAAACAAAAATTGATCATCGTTTTGATAACATGAGAAATAGTTTTTTAAAATTTGGTGCATTTTGATTTTTACAATCTATAACTGTTTGATTGGTAAATATTGCTACATACATCGCGATGGGTTTAAATTACAATGGCTTTAATTATTTTTCTATAATTTTCATTGTTTTAGCATTATTCTTTTTAAGTTTAGAAACAATTGCAGATATACAAAAATGAAATTGAATGCAAAGTAATCCTGGTGAATTTATTAAAACTGGGTTATGAAAAATATCACGTCATCCTAATTATTTTAGTGAATATAGTTTTTGATGAATGTTGTTTGGTTTTATTTTGTTAAGTGATTATAACAATTTAAAATTAATTGGAATAATTGGTCCAATATATATAACAATTTCGTTATATTTTGTTTCAGGACTTCCATTTATTGAAAGAGAAGCTTTTAAATTATTTGGTAATAATCAAGAATATATAAAATATTTAAATAAAACTCCAACAATTATTCCTTATATAGGTAAGAAAGGGTATAAAGAAAAATGAACATCATAGTTGATTCTTCTTTAACAACTAAAAAAAATTGATTTAAATTAATACCGTTAAATTTTATTTTAGATGGTGAAAATATATTAGATTTTAATTCAATCAAAAATAGTAAAAAAATTAATAGCGCACTTAAAATAAGTACAAGTTTTCTTTCTCCAGAAAATATAAAAGAATATTTATCTGAAACAGAACAAAATATAATTTTTACTATTCCTAAATCCTTAAGTGGACAATGTGATATTTATAAAAATGCTCATTTTAAAAATACATTAATTATGGAAGGTTATTGTTTTTTGCTTTTTGAAGATAAGGTCAAAAAAATTTTAGAATCTAATATATCTTTAGAAGAAATGGAACACAAAATTGAAATTTTAAATAAAAATACAATATATGAAGGCCTTATTATTTCTCCGGCAGATTTACCTAAAAAAGGAAGGATCTCTAGTTTTGCTTTAAATATTTTAGGAGCTTTTTATATTAAAGTTTGAATACATTTTTCTAATGGGCAATGAAATAATAAAACTAACTTCATAAACATAGGTAAGGTGTTAAAAAAAATAATAAAGGATAAAAAAGAAGTTGCTGTTTTTACTTTTGATAAAGAAACTTTTATTGAATGTAAAAATTTAATTAATTTAATTGATAAAAATATTAAAGTTAATTATAAAAGAATGTCTAACGCAATGATTGCGCATGTGGGTAGCGGCTTCATCGCTATAGCTTAAAAGGCTGGTATAATAAAAATAATATTTAAAAGATTAAATACGTTTTTTATTTTTTTTAAATTATTTTTATTTAATATATAATTATTAGGAGATAATTAACAAATATTATTAAGCAATAATAAAATTTTATATAGGAGAATTATGAAAAGAACATTTCAACCAAACAAACGTAAAAGAGCAAAAACACATGGTTTTAGATCTAGAATGGCTACTAAAGATGGTAGAGCTATTATAAGTAAAAGAAGATCTAAAGGAAGAAAAGCTTTAACAGTTTCTGATACAAAAACTGTTAAATAAATTAAGATTATTTTATTATAAATGAAAAAAAAATACTCTCTTAAAAAACAGCATTATTTCAATAAAGTTATTAATAAAGGGCAAAAAATAAAATCACAATTTTTTTTAATATCTTTTTTAAAATCAAAGGAATTTAAAATAGGAATATCTGTTCCTAAAAAATTAGGAAATGCAGTTTTTAGAAATTACAATAAAAGAGTTATTAAAAATATAATTCCTAATTTAGATATTTATGATAAAAAAGTACATATTGTATTAATTGTTAAAAAAAACTTTATAGTTTTAAACATCGAAGAAAAGAAAAACATATTATTAAAAGAACTTGGCAAAATTAATGAAAAATAACTTTAAAAAACAAACAGAAAAAAAACAACATTCATTCTATAAGGAAGCTAATAATTCTATTTTAGGGAGTCAAAAATTTACTCCTCAAAAAATAAGAAAACAAACTTTTAAATTAGTTAAATGAGCTACTTTTTTGTTTTTAATTATTGTTACTATTTGAGGTTGTGTAAATGAAATAATTTTAAAAACATCACATGATTTAGGTCAAGGGATGGAATTTTATGAAAAAGGTGATTTTATATATCCAAATATGTATGCTACTCAAGATATTGTTGGGTACACATCAGGAAAACATGCTGTTAGTAATGGTGTAGATAATAAATTAGATGAAGGTTTTAAAAAAGATGAAGATTTAAGTAAACAAACAAATTCATTTCATTTTACCACTTTAAACCCATATTTTAATATACAAGAGAATGATTTAAAAGATTTACATTTAAATGATGCTGATTCTCAAAAAATTAGAGATATTAAAGAAAAGTTAGTTATACCAACAGATGAATATTACTCAGTTTCTAATAAAAAACTAACTAGTGGTCTCTTTTTTACACATAATTTTAATGAAATGACAGCACAATTTTCTGGTATTTTTTCTTATTTATCTAGTGATATTAAAAGCGACGATAGTCTTAAACAAGGTCCTTGAGCACCATCATCAATAAATTTGCCTAAAAATTTTAAGGATGAAGCAGATAAAGAAATAAAAGCTGCAAAAATTGCTGACAATTTGAATTACACAGTTTCTACATGAACAGATTTTCTTTATTTTTTATTGGATAAGGAAAATGGAACATTAGATGGAAATGTTGATGCGTCTAAAATTGTTCCTGCAGGTGATATAAAAACTATTAATGGTGACACATGAAAATACTTCTTTAATTTAAAAAAAGATGTAAAACAAACTTCATTTAAAAGAAGTGATGTTATAAGCACAAACGGAACTTTTATTCCAACAACACAAATAACAAAAATTGATGATGCTTTTGATTTTTCAAATTGAAAACCTATTTTTCAAATTAAAACTTCTACAAATAGCGAAGGAACTACATCATCTAAAAAAAATGGCGCAGGACAAGCACAGATGGCAATAAATAACGATGCCTTTTTAAATGGTGGTTTAATATCAAATGAGGATAAAAAATTTTTAAAAACAAAAACTATTGGAGATAATTCAACTACTTTAGAAGATAAATATAAAAAATCATCAGAAGGATTTGTTCCTGTTACAGATGCGCAAATTAATATTTTAAATAAAAAAGCGGACTATTCTTCCATTAAAAATGGATTAGATAATGTTTATGCTGGTGCACAAATGGCTATTATTCCAATTCGAAAAGGTTTTCCTATTCATCCATCTAAAACAGCGATTAATTTAATTCAAGGTCTTGATGGTCAAGGTGGGTTCAGAGATAAAGGGTTCCAAAATAAATCATTAACTAATAATTCTGATCAAGGATATGATCCTAGTGTACAAAATTTTGGTTGAGTGTTAATTGATAATAATGGTGATATAAGAAGTGTTCATGATAAAAATAGTTTACATCCTGATTTAAATAAAGTTACAGAAGAACAAGCTTTGTATGGTGACCAAAGAAGATTGGGTTGAGGTGAGTTAGGTTATAATGATGAAAATAAAATAACAACAACAACTTCTGTTTTTGATGAGCAAGTTAAAAATTTAATGAATAAAACTTCAGATAATTATTTAACAGAAAATAAAGAGTTAAATATTGGTAATGAATCTGTTAAATATGATTATGCAACTCCTTTCGCTGGTCTTATTGCATCTAATCAAGCAAGATTAACTACAGACGAATATAAGGGTGTTTTACCTTCTTATAATAAAAATGACAATAAAGTTTGAGAATCATCTTTATTATCTGATTCAGCATTATCAGCTGGTCAAGACTCTTGGGCGAAAGGAAGAATTGCCTTTATTGGATGAGCTGATTGAGGAAAAGCGTGAGATGCTAGATATGGTCCTTTATATGGTGGTTTTGTATTCCCTATTGCACAAATGGCTATGTCTATTGGGGATGCGTTTGGTTATAAAAATCATCCTTGAGGGACATTAGGTTCAATTTTATTAATTGTTTTCTTAGTTAGGGCTTTAGGTACATTACTTTCTGCTAAAGGTACAAAAAATCAATTAAAAATGCAAGAAGTACAAACTGATGTTGCTAAAATAAAAGCTAGATATGCAAGATATGATCTTAAAAAAGATAAAAAAATGAAGCAAAAACAACAAGCTGAAATTATGGCTTTATATAAAAAGAATGAAGTTAATCCTGCAGGTTCATTAGGAACAATATTTTTAACAATGCCTATATTTATTTCCCTTTGAATTATTATTGCTGCATTGCCAGCTTATAAAATAACAGCGATGGGTGCGTTCTCTTTTGCAGTGTCTTCATGATATGGAATGTTCCATTTAGGTTCAATGTTTATACTTTATGTTATTGTTGGGCTTTCAGTGGCTTTAGTACAAGCGGTTTCTTCTAAACTTCCTACATGACTTGCAAATAAGCGAAAAGGTGTAAAAAGAGTTGATGAGGCTACTAAAAAAGCTATGAAAAAACAAAACAGAACACAAAACATTATGGTTATTGTCTTTATTGTGATGGGTATGACAGTTCCTGCATTATTTGCTTTTTATTGAATAGCTTCTGGATTATTTACAATATTTATTGAATTTGGTCGTCATTGATATAGAACAAAAAAAGCAAAAAAAATAAAAGAAGGCAAACAAAAAGTAAAAAAAATAAAATTATTGAAATATTAAAAAAGTTGTAAATTATATTTACAACTTTTTATATATAGTTATCATTAGCCATAAAAAAAATATATAGATTAGTGATATAAATAAATTGAGATTTAGAAAAGAGATAGTTATGAAAACAAAAAGTATAAAAAAATGAACAATATTAATTTTTTTATTTTTTACTTTGTGATGAATAGGGTTAATAACCATGACAACACTATATATGTCAGGAATACACATTCCCAAACAATTATTGTTTCAATGGTCTATGATAATAGTTTATATGATAGGTTTTTGAGCTCAATATTTTATTAAAATAGGTAAAATTATTAAAGGAAAGGTAAAGGAATAAAATGAAAAAAGAAGAATTAAGTGAATTATGAGAGATTAATGAAGAGTATGCAAAAGTTATTGATAACCAAATAAGAGAGGAATATAAACAAAGTAAAAGAGTTAATTTTGCCGATGGTGTTTCGCTTATTTTGTATTATATAGGTTTTGGTATTCTTATAACTTTATTCCAAAATATGGCTGTTAATGCTCTTTCGGGTAAAAGAAAATATGGAAATAATTGATGAATTTCATTGTTAGGATTTAATATTTTTTTCTTTTTATACTTTGGTGAACAAAAAAGATTTGATAAGTATTATGATAAAAAAATTAATGAAATGCCTGTGCCAAAATTTTTTAACGAATATAAAAAAGGAAGCGCAAGAGTTGCTAAAATAACAGATAAAGAAATTGATAATATTAAGAAAAATTGTCTTTTTACAAATAATTATTTTCCTGATACACCATTTACATCATTAGGGATGATTTATGCTTCTTCTGTTAAAGCAAGAAATGCATTTTCAAATATTTATGCTAGTGTTAAAACAGTTAGAGGCGGACAAATTGCTACTTATGCTAAATTAATGAACGAAACTAGAGCAGAAGCAATAAAAGCAATGATTTTATCCGCTGTAAGACAATATGAAGATTTTGATGCAATTATTAATATTAGAATCACAACATCAGATATAGCAGCAGCAGCAAGTGAAGTAATGGTTTATGGTACTGCTATTAAGTGGAATAAAAAAATAACAAAAAAATAAATATATTTTGTGTTGTATATAAAATATGTTATAGCTGAGTATTAAAAATTTTTAAGAATTATAATAATATTGTTCTTTATCTAATATATGATAAAGAACAACAAAGTTTTTTTGATAAATAAACATTTATGCTTTCATTATAATATGTAAATTATTACATTATTAACGAAGGCATTATACAAAGCCTTTAATTTATATGCTTTTTTGGTTGTGAAACCTCACAGTTTATTGATTTCCTTTTGCTTAATACATAAATGTAAAATTGGCAATAATTTAAAGGTGGGAGCAACATGAAGCCGAATAAAAAAAATAATTGCAATTGTGATTGTGGTTGCGAACACTGTGGCCGCAATAAATAATTTTCTATATAATTAAATTAACGTTTGCAAACTTAGCCAGGTGTCAATGACACTTGGTTTTTTATTTATATTTAAATATTTTATATTTAAATATTTTTTTATAATATATGTATGTTAGAAACACTTTTAAAACAATTTAATTTATCTAAAGAGCAAATTAATAAATTAAATCAATTAAGAATAGAAGTTATAAAGTATAATAAAATGATTAATTTAACATCAATAATTAATGAAGATGAATTTAATATAAAACATATATTAGATTCTTTATCGATAGTCAATTATTTTCAATTAGAAAATAAAAAAATTTTAGATGTTGGGAGCGGAGGCGGGTTTCCTGGTTTAGTCCTTGCGATCGCTCTTCCTAAAACAAAAATTACCATGTTAGATTCAAGTAATAAAAAAATTAATTTTATTAATCAAATTAAGCAAAAATTAAATATTGAAAATTGTTTGACAATTTCTAAAAGAGTTGAAGAAATTGACATAAATGAAAAATATGATATTGTTGTTGCTAGAGCAGTTGCAAGTTTGAATATTTTATTAGAAATTACATCCTTTGCTGTAAAAATTAATGGAAAATTAATTTTTTATAAAGGTTCTAATTTATCAGATGAAATGCCTAAAAATTGAAATTTCACTTTAAATGAATTGGGGTTAAAATTAGATAAGATAGAAAAATTTTACTTGACTAAAAATATTCAAAGATCTTTTATTTCTTTTGATAAAATTAAAAAAACAAAGAGTAAATATCCTAGGTTATATTCAACTATTAAAAATAACCCGTTATACTAATATATAATAAAAATGATGGAAATAATTACAATAACAAATCAAAAAGGTGGCGTTGGTAAAACAACTACCGCTATTAATTTGGCTGCTGGTCTTGGTCTTGAAGGGCGAAAAGTTTTATTGATAGATTTAGATGCACAGGCAAATTCAACGTCTGGACTCGGAATTGAAAAACATGATATACAATATGATATATTTGACTTAATTATTAATAAAATACCTATTGATAAAGTTATTAAAAAAACTAAGACTAAAAATGTTGATATAATTCCTTCTACTATTCAATTAGCAGGAGCAGATGTTCATCTTTCGATCAAAAGAGAAGAAGACATAAAAATTTTTGAAAAGCCTTTCAGGGGTATTGAACAAATGTATGATTATTTAATTATGGATTGTCCTCCCTCTTTAGGGTTGATAAATAAAAACGCTCTTTCTGTAGCTAAAAAAATTATCATACCTATACAAGCAGAGTATTATGCTTTAGAAGGTTTAGCACAATTATTATCTACAATATCTTTAGTGAAAAAAATGTTTAATAATAAATTAACTATTGGTGGAATATTATTAACAATGTATGATGCAAGAACTAATTTGGCTAACGAAGTAAAAGATGAGGTTCAAAAATTTTTTAAAGGAAAATTATTTAAAACAATGATCCCAAGAAATATTAAATTAGCTGAAGCTCCTTCAAGTGGTCAGTCAATTTTTGAATATGCAAAATCATCTAAAGGTGCTGAAGCCTATAAAAATTTAACTAAATCTGTATTAAAATGAGAGAAAGAAAATGGCAAATAAAAATACTAAAAAAACAATAAATAAAAAAATAACTTCTAAACCTTTGGTTAAAAAAACAAAAACTTTAAATAAAGGTTTAGAAGAAATTTTTGGTGGTGATGTTCAACAAGTTATAGATAATATTACTGAAAAAAGAACGAACGGTGATCTTTTTGATATACCCATTACTAATTTAGTTCCTAATCCATTTCAGCCTAGAAAAAATTTTGATAATAAAGAATTAAATGGTTTAGCAGATTCAATCAAAAATAATGGATTATTCACACCTATTTTAGTTAAAGAAAATGAAGCAGGTGAATACTACATAGTTGCAGGAGAAAGAAGATCAAAAGCTGCAAAACTTGCTGGTTTAAAAACCATTAAAGGTATTATAGCTAAATTATCAGATTCTGAAATGCAAAGAATAGCTTTAATTGAAAATGTACAAAGAGAAGATTTAAACCCTATTGAAGTTGCATCTTCATTAAGTCATATGGTAAAAAATCAAAACCTTAAACATGAAGAAGTAGCTCAAATAATTGGAAAATCAAGAAGTTATGTTGGAAATATGTTAGGTTTGTTAAAACTTGATAAAAAAATAATTGATGGTGTTTTAAAAGGAAAAATTTCTTATGGTCATGCAAGACCATTGATTTCTTTAGAAACTATTGATGCTAAAAATATTTATAATCAAATTATCGAACAAAATCTTTCAGTAAGAGAAGTAGAAGGCTATGCCAAGGCTGCTAAATTAAGACAAGCTAGAAGAAATAAAAGTCATAATACAATAAAAAGAAATAAAGAATTAGAATATGCCGAACAATTATTACGCAATAAATTAAAAACAAAAATTATTTTAGATCATAAGCAAATTATTATCAAATATAAAGATAAAGATCATTTAAACAGGATATTAGAAAGAATTGGAGCTATCGAAAAGTAATTTTATACATAAATGGTTAGTTCTATTGAATAGTGTTAAAATTTATATATGTCGATAAAAATAGGAATAGTAGGAATGCCTAATGTAGGCAAGTCAACATTATTTAATGCAATAACAAATTCAGAAGTGGAAGCTGCTAATTATCCTTTTGCAACAATTAACCCTAATGTAGGAGTTGTTGAAATTATGGATGAAAGGGTTCAATTTTTGGATTCTATTTACAATTCTAAAAAACTTATTTATAATCAAATTCAATTTGTAGATATTGCTGGTTTAGTTTCTGGAGCTTCTAAAGGTGAAGGGTTAGGAAATAAATTTTTAAGCAATATTCGTGAAGTGAATGCAATTGTGCATGTTGTTAGATTGTTTGTAAATGATGAAATTGTACATGTTAATGGTGTTGTCGATCCTATTAATGATATTAATACTATCGATTTAGAACTTATATTATCAGATATTGAGCAAATAGATAGGTGAATACAAAAAAACGGAAGAAAAGCTTTAAATAGTAAAGAAGATAAAAATTTATTAATACTTATGGAAGATTTAAAAAATAAACTTTCTAATGAACATAAATTAAATGAATTTTCTTTCTCAGAAAAAGAATTAAAATTTTTAGAGCAATTTCAATTTCTTACAATGAAGCCAACTATTTATTTGGCTAATGTCGGTGAAGACGAAATTTCAAATTATGAAAAAAACCCTCATTATATAAAATTTAAAGAAAAAATTGAACAAAGAAATGAACAATTTTTAATTATTTCAGCTCAGATTGAATATGAAATTTCAAAATTAGATGATGAGGAACAACAATTATTTTTGCAAGAATTAAACTTAAAACAAAAAGGCCTTGATTCTGTTTCAAAAATGGCATTTCAATCTTTAGGGCTTGGAACTTATTTTACTGCAGGACCGGAAGAAATACATGCTTGAGAATTTAAAAAAGGAATTTCAGCTCCAGAAGCTGCTGGAATAATTCATACTGATTTTGAAAAAGGTTTTATAAAAGCTGAAATTTTTAGTTTTAAAGATTTTCAAAAATATCCTTCAGAACACAAATTAAAAGAAAAAGGTTTATTAAGATTAGAGGGCAAAGATTACATAATCCAAGATGGCGATATTTGTCATTTTAGATTTAACTTATAGGAGAGTGATAATGAAAAGATTAAGATACGCACCATCACCAACTGGTAAATTACACATAGGAGGAGCAAGAACTGCATTATTTAATTATTTATTTGCTAATCACTATGGTGGTAAATTTATTTTAAGAATAGAAGATACAGATATCGATAGAAATATTGAAGATGGAGAAAAAAATCAGATTGATAATTTAGAATGATTAGGAATTAATATAAATGAAGATCCAATAAAAGGTGGTGATTATGGGCCTTATAGACAAACTGAAAGATTAGATATTTATAATAAATATATTGATGAACTTTTAGAAAAAGGTGTTGCTTACAAATGTTGATGTACACCAGAAGAATTGGAATTAGAAAGAAATAAACAAAAGGATGCTGGAATAATTTCACCTAAATATTCTGGTAAATGTGCAAATAATGCAACACCTATTGAAGGAATGATTCCATCAATAAGAATAAGAATTCCTAAAGATGAGATTTTTACATGAGATGATGGTGTTAGAGGTAAAATTAGTGTTCCAGGCAAAGATGTTGGTGATTGAGTTATAAGAAAATCTAATGGAATACCAACATATAATTTTGCAGTTGTCATTGATGATCATTTAATGAAAATAACTGATGTATTAAGAGGAGAGGAACATATTTCTAACACTCCTAAACAAATTCATTTATTTGATGTTTTTGGTTGAGAAAAACCTAAATTTTATCATTTATCAGTAATTATTGGTAAAGATAAAAAGAAACTATCTAAACGTGATGAATCAACATTACAATTTATTCATTTATACAAAGAAAGAGGATATCTTCCTGAAGCTATTTTTAATTTTTTAGCTTTACTTGGTTGAACACCAGGTATTGAAGAAGAAATATTTAATAAAGAAGAATTGATTAAGTTATTTGATGAAAAAAGACTTTCAAAAGCTCCATCATTTTTTGATTTAAACAAATTAAAATGGATTAATAATGAATATATCAAAAAATTAAATGAAGAAGAACTTTGAAATTTATTAATTCCTTTTGCTTCCGATGTTCCACTTGAAAAAGCGCAAAAAAAATTAATCTTTAGAACTTTTCAACCACAATTAAAAGAAGGAATTGAAATAGTTGAATTATTAAAATTATTTACAGATGATTATCATATTAGTTTAGAACATAAAAAATTTGCGTTAGACAATAAAAAAGTTATTGAATTATTTTTAGAAAAAATAAATGATTTAAAACAATGAAAACAAGAATATATTAAAGAAAAACTTATTGAAGTAGGTTATGATTTAAATATTAAAGGAAAACTTTTGATGATGCCAATTAGACTAGCGACAACCGGTAAACAACATGGACCTGATGTTTCTTCTGTTCTAACAATTTTTGGTAAAGAAGAAACTGTCAAGAGATTGGAGGCCTTTTTAAATGATTAAAAAATATATCGCTGATTCTGTTATTGATGGAATAAATATATATGACGAATTGATTCTCGCCTTATATGAGACAAAAGAATTTAAAAGATTAACAAGAATAAACCACTTAGGTATTGTTTCTTTTCTTTACCCAATGGCAAAACATTGTAGATTTGAACATTCACTTGGAGTTTATGAATTAGCAAGAAGAATGCTAACTTCATTAGATCCTGAAGAAAAAGTTAATAAAACAACAAGACAAGCAGTTATGGCTGCTGCTTTACTTCATGATGTTGGACATGGTCCTTTTTCTCATGTTTTTGAAACTGTCTCTAAAAAAAATCATGAAGTTTATTCATTAAAAATAATTAACTCGCCTGAAACTGAGATATATCAAGTTTTTGAAAAAATTAACCCTGATGCTAGAGATGAAGTAATTCAGATCTTAAAAGGTGAACACAGATTTTTATGATGTAATCAATTAATTTCATCAGAAGTGGATATGGATAGATTAGATTATTTATTAAGAGATGCTTATTCAACTGGAGCAGCTTATGGTTTTCTTGATTGAAAGTGAATGTTAAAAAATGCTAGAATAAATACAAAAAATGAATTAGTTTTTAAAGAAAAAGCACTTTCTGTCATTGAATCTCTTATCCTTGGAAGGTATCATATGAACATTTCAATTTATTGAAATCCTAAGAATGTAGCAAATTCTATGTTATATAAATTTTGATTCAATAGAATGAAATATTTATTTAAAAAGAAACAATTAAAACAAAATTATAAATTTTTAGAACCAGTGTTAGAGGAAAGAGATTTAACAGTAGAAGAATTTAATAATCTCGATGATACAATTGTTTGGGCAGCAATTCGATACTCAACTTTAGAGGAGGACCAAGTTTTAAAAGATATTGCTAAAAGTTTTTTAAATCAAAAGATGCCTAGGCGAATCTTTGATGAAAATGAGATAGATAAATTTATTGAAAAACAAGATATAAACCTAAAAGAACAGACATGAACTATTCAAGAAATAAATCCTAACTTTACTTGATATCAAAAAAATCATAAGTTTTCAGCAAAAATTCTTTTAGAAGATGGTGAAGTTGTTATTGCGACAGACTATTCAACAGCAATTAATTCAACTCAAAATAAAAAAAATTTAATCAAAAGAATGGCGGTGTATTTATAAAATGAAAAATTTATTACAAAAAATATTAAATGAATATTTAAAATCAATTGATTTTAATAATGAAAAAATCATTGAAGTTTTAAAAACAAAAAATATTATATTTGGAGATTATACTACTAATCTCTCTTTAAAATTATCAAAAAAAATAAATAAAAACCCTATGGATATTGCTTCTGAAATTAAAAATTATTTAGAAAAAAATTATAATAAAGAATTTGACGATATTACAATAACAAAACCAGGCTTTGTAAATATTTTTTTATCAAAAGAATTATTAATAAAAAATGTATTACCTTTTAATGATGAAAAATATAAACCTGATTTTTCTTTTGTAAAAAAAGATAAAATAAATTATGAATTTGTTTCGGCCAATCCAACGGGAGATTTACATATTGGGCATGCAAGAAATGCTATTGTTGGTAAAGTTGTTTCAAGTGTTCTTGAATATATAGGACATGAAATATATAGAGAATATTATATTAATGATGGTGGAAACCAAATAAAAATTCTTGCAGAATCAGTCTATTATTATTTAGCTCCGTTGAAAGGTGTTGAAACAACATTAACTAAAGAGGATGTTGGTTATCATGGAAAAGAAATTATTGCTTTTGCAGAAAAACTTAATTCTGAAGGTTATGAATTAGTTGGTGAAACACAAGATGAAAGAATTGTTAATTTAGAGTCAATTTCATTAAAATATTTCTTAGATGAAATAAAAAATATATTAACAGTTTTAGGATTAAAAGAATTTGATAAATGAACTTCTGAAAAACAACTTATGGATGATGATTGCGATGAATTAATTGCTGATCTTTGAGCTGCAGATGCATTATATGAAGAAGAAGGGGCTATTTGAATTAAAACTGAAAAATATGGTGATGATAAAAATAGAGTATTTGTAAAAAGCGATGGAACATATACATATATGGTTGCAGATGTTGCAAACCACGCAGACAAAATTAAAAGAGGTTATAACTTAGTTATTGATCTTTGAGGAAAAGACCATCATGGATATGAAGATAGAATTAAAGCCTCTTTAAAATTATTAGAAATTGATTTTGATTACAAAATGGAAATCGATTATATAAATATGGTTCAAATTCTTAAAAATGATGTTGTTGTAAAAATGTCTAAAAGAGCTGGAACTTCTTTAAGAATTAAGGATATTTTAAAAGAAATGGATAAAGATGTATTTACTTTCTTTATTATTTCAAAAGCTAAAGAAAAAGAAATGGAAATTGATATCGATATTGCTGAGCAAAAAGACCTATCAAATCCTTTTTATTATATTCAATATGCTAATGCTAGAGTAAATCAAATTCTTACTAAATTTAAAGAAAATGGTTCAAATATTGAAATTTTAAAAGAATATAAATATCTAGGTACAGAAAAAAAAGAAAAAGAATTATTAAATAAAATGGCTGAATTTAGCGATGTTATTGTTTCAATAAATAACGAAAGAGAACCTTCATTGCTAATTAATTATTTTAAAGATTTAACACAAGTTTTTAATTCTTATTATGCAGCATGTAAAGTAATTACAGCTGATAAAAATCTAGAAATGGAAAGAATTAATTTAATGCTTGCCTTAAATAATTTGTTTAAAGTAATTTTTGATTTATTAGGTATTGAACCAATTAATAAAATATAAATATATAGTATAATACCAATGAGTTATTTGAAAACTCTTAATACATAAAAATGGTTAAAACTGATCACGTAATAAAATTTTTAAAAACTCAGGATAAACCTGTGAGTTTCGATGTAATATGAAAAAATGTTAAAGCAGAGTCTATGGCTTCAATAACTAAAGAGTTGCCAGAAGTTACTATGATGTCTGATTTACATCTTTCTTTAATGGAAGAAGAAAAAGTTATTATGGTTGAAGATAATAAATGATTTTTAAAAGAAAAATATTCTTTAAAAGATTTATCTGAAATTGAAAAAGATAGGCTCACTACTGAAGAAACATTATTAAATATGGAAGAATCAGAAGAATCAGAAGAAACAAAAGAAATGTTATTTAAATTTAAAAAATAAAGGAAAAAAATGTTAGTTAATGCAAAAGAAATGCTTATTAAAGCAAAAGAGGGTAAATACGCAGTTGCTCAAATAAATATTAATAACTTAGAATGAACTAAAGCTACATTAGAAGTGGTTCAAGAGCACAATTCACCTGTTATTCTTGGTGTTACATCAGGAGCTGCAAAATATATGGGAGGTTTTGAAGTTGCGGTTGCAATTGTAAAATCACTTATTAAAGAATTAAATATTACTGTTCCAGTAGCAATACATTTAGATCATGGTGGATCAATAGAAATTGCTAAAAATGCAATAGATGCTGGCTTCACATCAGTAATGTATGATGGTTCAGAATTACCTATTGAAGAAAATGTAAAAAATACTAAAGAAGTTGTTGAATATGCAGCTACAAAAAATGTTTCTGTGGAAGCAGAAGTTGGAACTGTTGGCGGAACAGAAGATGGAGTTACTGGTGGGGTTAATTATGCTTCTCTTGAACAATGTATGGCTATTGCTGAAGCAGGAATTGACTTTTTAGCAGCATCATTAGGATCAGTACATGGTGATTATCATGGAGAACCAAAATTAGGGTTTGATGAAATGGTTGAATATTCAACTAAAACTAATTTACCATTAGTTTTACATGGTGGTTCAGGAATTCCTGAAGAAATGATTAAAAAAGCTATCGCATCTGGTGAAGCAAAAATTAATGTTAATACACAATTGCAACAAGAATTTGCAAAAGGTATTAGACAATATATCGAAGAAGGAAAAGATCAAGTAGACAAAGGATATGATCCAAGAAAACTTATTGGTACATATGCATATCCAAATATTAAAGAAGTTGTAAAACACACAATTACACTATTTGGCTCAGTTAACAAAGGTTAATATAATCATTAACCTATAGTAAGAATTAAATAAAGGAAAATTATGAAAAAGGAAATACATCCAAAAACTAAAACAGTTGAAGTTACTTGCACAACTTGTTCTAATAAATTTATGACTACTACAACTGCAGATGAAATAAAAGTTGATGTATGTTCAAAATGTCATCCCTTTTATACTGGAAAACAATCTACCGGTTCAAAAGCAGGAAGAATAGATAAATTTAATAAAAAATTAAGCAAAAAAACAAAATAAGTAAAATTTAAAAACAAAGCATAAGCTTTGTTTTTATTTATAATTAATAATATGGATACAATTTATTCGTTAGTTACAAAACCAATAAATCAAAATGTAGCTGTTATCAGAATTTCTGGTCCAGATACTTTTTTTATTATTAAAAAATTAATTCCTAATATTTTAATCGAACATAATAAAATTCAGTTTCAAAAAATTTTTATTAATAATGAATTTGTAGATGATGTTTTAATTTTAATGTTTAAAGCACCACATTCATTTACTGGCGAAGATGTTATTGAAATTCAATTTCATGGTTCAATGTTTATTGTGCAAAAAATAAGTTCATATTTAAATTCGCAAGGAATTAGGCAAGCAGAAGCTGGTGAATTTATGAAACAAGCATATATGAATGGAAAACTTGATTTGTCACAATCAGAAGCAATAAACACATTAATTTTATCTGATAATAAAAAATTAGCTCAAGCATCTTCAAAAAATCTTAATGGAGAACAGACACAATTTATTAATACATTATTAAAAAATTTAGGTGAAATTGTTTCAAGAATTCAAATAGCAATTGACCATCCTGAAAATACGGATTTGCCAAAATATAATTTACAAAATATTAACCAAAAAATTAAAAAATTTTGTTTTAGTTTACAAAAAATTATAGATGATTCTAAAAGATTAATTAAAATCTCTAAAGGAATAGTTATTTCAATTATTGGGATACCTAATTCTGGAAAATCTACGCTTTTAAATTCATTATTAAAAGAAGATAAAGCTATTGTTTCTTCTATAGAAGGCACAACAAGAGATATTATAGAATCCTCAATTTATCTAGATGATTTTAAAATTACATTTCAAGATACTGCGGGAATAAAAAAAGATACTTTAGACATAATTGAAAAAGAAGGAATTATTAGATCAATAAAATCTGTTGAAAAAGCAGATATAGTTATATTTTTATTAGACCCAACAAAAGATATTCAAAAACAAAAATTATTATTTAAAAATATACTAGGTAATTTTAAAGACAAAATTATTGAAGTACATTCTAAATCAGATATTAGCAAAGAAGGGGAAATAAAAATTTCCGCTTTTAAAAATGATGTGAATCAACTTTTAAATGAGATTAGTAAATTTATCAAAAATAATATTTTTGATAACGATAAAAATAATAATAGCCTTTTGATTACACAAAAACAAATTGATAATTTTAAAGTTGTTTTAGAAAGTTTAAAAAATGCAATTAATTTAATTGAAGTTGGCGAAACAGAAGATATTGTTGCTTTTGAACTTGAAAACGCAATGAAAAAATTAGGAATAATGATTGGTAAAAAAATTGATAAAAATTATTTAGAAAATTTATTTGCTTCTTTTTGCGTAGGAAAATAAAAAAAATACGTTTATTGTATATATATTTTCTTTTATTATGCTATTATATTCTTAATAATAAAGCAAAATATGAAAATAGAAAAGAAAACTGAGTTTATCAAGAACGATAGACAAAACCCACCTGTATTAGACATTTTAAAACTTTGTAACATAACAAAAACTTTTTTAGGCGGAAAAATTATTGCGAATAATAATATTTCTATAACGTTTAAAAGAGGAGATGTTCACGCAATTGTTGGTGAAAATGGTTCAGGAAAATCTACTTTAATGAATATCATTTTTGGTCTTTACAAACAAGATCAAGGTGATATTTTTCTTAACGGAAAATCAGTTAATATGTTCCAATCAGGAGCAGCAAGAAAATACAAGATAGGAATGGTGCATCAACATTTTAACATCGTAGAAGACTTTACAGTCTTGGAAAATGTTATTTTAGGTCAAGAAGAAACTGATAATGAAAATGAGAATATGGTAGGAAGATTTGGGGTTTTAAATAAAAAAGAAATCTTAAAAAGATTTGAAAGCATATGTAAAAAATATCATATCAAAATAGATCCAAATAGAAAAGTAAAAAAATTAGCTGTTGGTCAAAGACAAATGGTTGAGATATTAAAAGTACTTTGAATTTCAAAAGATGTTATTGTATTTGACGAACCAACTGCAACATTATCAGTTGTTGAAATAAGATCTTTATTAGACACAATAAAATCACTTAAAAAAGAAGGAAAAACTATAATTTTTATTTCTCATAAGCTAGATGAAGTTAAAGAGATAGCTGATGAAATTTCTGTTTTAAGAAAAGGTAATTTTATGGGTACATATATAAATGATGATAAAATTACAGCTAATAAAATTGCTAAATTAATGATTGGTAAAGAAATTAAATTAGAATTTCCTGAGCGTAAAATTGATGGGAAAGAACTTTTAAAAGTTGATAAAGTTTCTTATGTTACCTCAAAAGGATTTAAAGCTTTAAATAATATTTCATTTTCAATTAAAGAAGGCGAAATATTTGGGTTGGCCGGAATTGAAGGAAATGGTCAAGAACAAATCATAGAACTTGTTTCAGGATTAAAAAAATTAACTACAGGAACAATTACATGAAAAGATCAAATTTTATTTAATGATAAAGGAAATAAAATGGATGTTGCTTTAAAAAATACTTTAATGTCACATATACCAATTGATAGATACAAACATGGGATGATTAAAGAACTTTCATTAAAATATAATTCAATGATTACAACTTTTGAATCGCCAGATTTTTCTAAATTTTGGTCAATTAAAACTAAGGATAAAGAATTAAAATATAAATTAATAATGCTTTCTATAAGAATTGGATTATTAGAAGAACAATTAAAAAAAGATGTTAATACAAAAAAAATATTAAAACTTAAAAAAACACTTCTTAGTACAGATATTAATTTATTAAAAGAACATTTAAATAATAAAGATAAAAAAATTGTTAAAGAAGCTAAATCAAATATTATAAAAAAAGAATTAGAACTGAAAAATTTAGTTGAAACTCAAATAAATTCAAAAGAATTACTAGACACTCGTGCTGAAACAGTTATTTTAAAAGAATTGGTAAAAGCTAAAGATGAATATAAAAAACTCTCAAGAAGAGTTCCAATTAGAAATTATATATTAGATACTTCATCTTCTGATGCTTGAACAAATAAAATTGTTAAAGAATTAAAAGTGGAAGGCGCATTTGATAATAATATTCATATAAGTAATTTATCTGGCGGAAATCAACAAAAATTTGTTGTTGGAAGAGAAATATTAAGAGCGCATGAAATTATATTAGCAGGTCATCCAACTAGAGGATTAGATATTTCAGCAATCAATCATATTTATAAAAAAATAATAAAAAATTCTAGCGGAAAAGCAACTTTATTATATTCATTAGAAATATCTGAACTAGTTGCTGTTTGTGACAGAATAGCAATCTTATATAAAGGAAAAATTGTAGATATAATAAATCCGAAAAAAACAAGTATGGATAAAATTTCTAAAATGATGATTGGAGTAGCGAGTTAATATGGCAGAAGTAAAAACAACAAAAACAAAAGAAACAAAACAAAAGAAATGAACTTTAAATGAAAATTTTAAATGATCATGTCTTGCAGTTTCATCTTCAATTATTATTGGAATAATAATTATGATTTGGGCGGGACAAGTGCATCAAATTGATGATTATTTTTGAAATCTTTTAAAACTTAATTTTTTTACAAGCGCTGGTTTTGCTAATTTTTTAGGAAATCTGGGTTGAATGGTTGTAATTGGACTTTCATTAGGTGTTGCATTTAAAGCTGGACAATTTAATATTGGTGCTGCTGGACAAATGATTGCCGGTGGAATAACTTCATTCCTATTTGCTTCAAATGTGCATATGGGTAATGGAGGATTTATTTTTACAATTTTAATTGCTACAATAACAGGTGCTTTTGTTGCATGAGTTATTGGAGTTTTAAAAACACAATTTAACATAAATGTTGTTATTTCTTCGATTATGATCAACTGAATGATATTCTACCTTATGAAGTATGTTGGGGGATTAAAAATTGTTTTGACAAACTATAGTACTCTTCTTTCAAACTCATTAAGAATGGACTGATTATCAAGTATTTTTCATGTTTCGCCTCTCGTTAGTGCAATAAATATAGGTTTCATTATTGCAATAATACTTGTTGTAGTTTTCACATTTATTTATAAAAAAACAGCTTGAGGATATAAACAAGAAATTCTTGGTAAAAATCCTAGAGTTGCTAATTATATTGGAGTTAATAAAAATAGAGAAATTATCAAAACATTAGTTATATCTGGAGCTTTAGCAGGTTTTGCTGGGGCAATATATTATTGTGGAATATTAGATACATTTCCAAAAATAGAAACATTAAATAATATTCCAGAACAAGGTTTTGAAGGAATAACAATTGCTTTAATTGGATTTAGTAGTCCGGTTGGTATATTTGCTGCATCAATTTTAATTGCAATAATAAATGCAAATGGCGCTGATGGAGTTATTGGATCAATGAGTATTTCAGGAATTATGATTGCTTTAATGATTATATTCCTTTCTATTGTTCAATATTTTGTTATTTATAATCCTTTAAAAGCAAAAAATAAAAATGATAATCAAGAGAAGAAACCTATAATAAAAAAAATAAAGAAAAAACCAAAAGAGACAAAAGATAAAGGGGTGAAAAATGAATAGTTTTTTAGAAATTTTATCTTCTTTCTTTCTGCTATATGCAATGTATTCGTTGGCATCAATGTCAGGATTATTTTCAGAAAGAAGTGGAGTTATAAACATAGGTATAGAAGGATCGATGGTGATTGGCGCCGTATGGTTCTCATTGTTGTATTCTGAAATGGCACCAACAGTAGGAACATATGGTTCAGTAATTATATCTTTATTGGTATCTATTATTATAACTGCATTATATACACAAATATTAAGTATTACTACAGTTAGGTATTTAGCAGACCATGTTATTGCAGGGACAGGTTTAAACTTAATGGCTCCTGCGTTAGCAATTCTTACTTCAGGAATTATGACAGAAAATACAGCAGTAGTAGTTATTCCTGATTTAAAAGATTTTAATATACCTTTAGGAAATGGTAGTCATTTTTCACTATTGGGACTATATGTAACAATTCTTGCGATAATATTTTCATCAGTAGCATGATTCTTTTTAAACAAAACAAAATATGGGTTAAGATTAAAAGCGTCTGGAGAAAACCCATATGCACTTGAAACATCAGGAATTTCAGTTAATAAAATGAAATATATAGCAATAACCTTATCAGGAGCATTGGCAGGTTTAGCAGGGTCAATATTTGTTTTTGATAAGCAATTTACATTCTCTGTATTAGGTAATGGATTTATTTCTATTGGTATTCTTATCTTTGGACAATGAACAGTTATTGGGACAGTAATCGGTTCAGGATTAATTGCAATACTAGTAGCAATTTTTCAAAATTGAGTTGTTGTGTTTGCAGGAACAAGTCAATCCGGTTTCTTATTAAATATAATTCCATTCGTAATTCCAATTCTTGGTTTAATGATATTTAAAAATGTATCGGGTCCATCAGCGCTTGGTAAACCATTTAAAAAGGATATGAGGTAAGTTATGCAAAATAAAAAATTATGACAAAAAATTGGAATAATATCTAGTGCTTTAGTATTGGTTATAGCAACAATATTTCTTGGAATTAAATCAACACCTAAATACATGGGTGGAATTCAAAAAGTAACATTCTTTTCACAATCTGTGGTGTATAGAGATAAAGGATTTAATGAATTAACATTTAATGGTGCAAGAGATTATGCTCGTTTTTCAAAAAAAATGATTGGGAACCAAGCTACAAAAGCATATTCTTCAGATGGAAGAACATATGTTAGTGAAATTACAAATCTTTATGATTTAGGTGTAGATACCATTGTAACTTCTGGATTCAATGTATCAAATACATTCTCTGCAGTTAAGCCAAAAGATTCAGCTGAAGGATTTGATGGAATTTGAAAAAAAACACCTCAATACAAATCTAAAAAAGTCGTTGTTGTTGATGATGCTAATCTTGCAACCTTAAATAAAAATGCAGTAAGTGTAACATTCAATTCACAAGAAGCTGGATTTATGGCTGGAATTGCAGCATCATTATATACCGTAAATTTAGTTCATTCAGATTCAAATTATCAGCCATCAATTGCACTTTGAGGAGGATTAAATTTTGCTACAGTATATATTTGATTGTCAGGTTTTGAACAAGCTATAAACTGATTTAATTATCAAATTTTAGGATTTCAATTGGATCATAAAACAACAGTTTCTAATTTAACTAAAAATTGATCAGAGTTAACAACAGACAAAACTAAATCTTTAGGATGAAATAGTACGAATAAGGATAAGGATGTACCCGAAGCTTTTAAATCAATGACAAAACCAATAAGCATTAATAACGCAGGAAATATAACTCAGATTAATTATGACAAGCCAGCTCCAACGGACTCAAGAGAGTCTAATGCTGATAAATTTAAGCACTTAGCTCAAAATTCATTTTATACTGGGGGATTTGGATATAGCCCTACTGATGGAATTTCTGGTTCTAATGCAATGGAAAAAATAATTGTATCAAATAAACAAGGTAATTCAGTTGTATTTCCTGTTGCTGGAGGACAAACTACAGAATTATTAGCTAATCTTAACCAAAATTCAAGAACAATGGCGATGGGTGTTGATAGTGATGCATCAGTGTCTACACCAACATATGCTGGAAATATTTTAGGTTCTGCAACAAAAAACATTAGAGCATCAGCTAATTATGGTGCATGATATGAAGATCATGATGTAAAAACAAAAGGACCTGGAGATGCACCAGAAGAATATAAAGATTTTGCACTATCAATGCAAACTTCAGATAAAGGTTGATTAGATGATAGAGTTGCAAAACCAGGTAGTTTATTTAGAGGGACATACACTAATAATGGTGTTGGATTTATAGAAACAAGAAATCATTTGTCTAATGCAATTGCTGGTTTAAAATTTTATAAAAAAGATACACAATTATGAGACTTTAATGATTTTCTTAAAGAAGTTGCATTTAAAGCTAATACTAAAGATCATGTTTTAAATATAGAGACAACTTCAAATACTTTCCACGATCCAAAAGATGGTTTAAATCCAGAAACTATGGCAAATCAATGGAATTGGATCCCAAATTGAAACACTTATAAATAAGTACATAATTTATTTTAAAAGAGCTATATAGCTCTTTTTTTATATAATTAAAGTATGAAACTTATAGATACTCACGCTCATGTGCTAAGTACATCATATCAGGATAATTTAGAAGATGTTATAAAAGAAATCAAACAAAAAAACATGATTGTTTTTAACATTAGTTTTAACTTGAAATCTTCACAAGAAGCATTAGATTTATTTAAAAAATATAATTTTTTAAAGCCTGTTATTGGTATTCACCCTGTAGATACTAAACATTATATTAAGGGGTGAATAAAAGAATTAGAAGAAAAAATTAATAATGATATTGCTGCTATAGGTGAAATAGGTCTTGATTACCATTATGAAGGGTATGACAAAGACTTACAAAAAGAAGCATTTATTGATCAAATAGAGCTTGCCCAAAAACATAAATTACCAATTGTAGTTCACACAAGGGATTCTTTAGAAGATTGTTATGAAGTTATTAAACATTATTCTAATCAAAAATTTTTGTTGCATTCATGAGCAGGTGATGAAATAATAACTAAAAAAATGTTATCAATTTCAGATAATATTTATTTTTCTTATAATGGGATCATAACTTTTAAAAATGCACCAGTGCAAAATAAAGTGATTAAAATTATTCCGATAGATAAATTACTTTTTGAAACAGATTGTCCATATCTATCTCCAGTACCATTTAGAGGGCAAATAAATTATCCATGAAGAACTGAAGATGTTATTAAATATTGTGCTAAGTTATTAAATATACCTTTTGATGATTTAATGAAAATTAACGAACATAATGTATTAAATTTTTATAATATAAGTAAAGAAAAAATGAAATAATGGAAGCTAAAAAACAGTTAGGCCAAAATTTTTTAATTGATAAAAATAAAATAAAAGCTATTGTTAATTCAATACCAAATATAGAAAAATCAATAATTGTAGAAGTTGGTCCTGGAAAAGGAGCAATTACAACAAGTCTTTTAGAAAAAGCAAAAGAAGTCATTGCAATTGAAATTGACTTAGATATGATTAATTTTTTAAAACAAAATATTAGCAATAAAAATTTTAAATTAATAAATGCAGATATTTTAGATATTAATTGAGATAATATTCTAGAAAAAGAACAAAATATTCAGTTTGTATCTAATTTACCATATTATATTGCTACAAAAATAATGTTTAAAGTAGCATATGATGAAAGATTTGATTCGATGTCTGTTATGCTACAAAAGGAATTAATTGATAGAATTTTTGCTAAATTAAAAACTAAAGCATATGGAAGACTTACAGTATCTATTGGTTCTTTATTTTATTTAAGAAAAAAAATTTTAGTTCCTGCAGGATGTTTTTACCCCAAACCAAAAGTAGATTCAGGTTTTATTGTTTTAGAAAGAAAAAAAATTGATTTTGATATAGATGATTATTTAATTTTTATAAAGCATGCTTTTGCATTAAAAAGAAAAACATTTATTAATTCATTAAAAAAATCTAATTATGAAAAAGTAGATAAAGTTTTAGATTTTTTTAAAAAAAATGATTTAAACTTAAATATTAGGTCAGAAGAAATAAGTATTGATCTTTTTTTAAACATATATAAATCATTGTAATTTAAGACATTCAATTTTATTAGTGCTATTATTTAGTATAATTTATAATAGAGAATGTTAAAATGGATAATAAAAAAGAAAATTCAATTATATTTGGTTTATCAACATCTAAAAAAATGGCTGAGGAAGTGGCAAAACACTTAGATTTAGAACTTGGCGTAATGAAAAAAAATCAATTCGCAGATGGCGAAATTTTTGTCGAATCAAAGTCTTCTGTTAGAGCTAAATCTGTTTTTATTATCCAATCAACAAACAAACCAGCAAATGATAATTTAATGGAATTATTATTAGCTCTTGATGCTTTTAAAAGATCATCAGCTAAAGAAATAAATGTTATTATTCCTTATTTTGGGTATGCAAGGCAAGATAGAAAAGTATTTGGAAGACAGCCTATTTCTGCTAAATTAGTTGCTAATATGTTGGTAAATGCTGGTGCTGATAGAATAATTACATTTGACATACATTCAGAACAAATTGTAGGCTTTTTTGATATTCCTGTTGATAATTTAAAAGGATCTGGTTTAATTGCTTCTGAAGTTAAAAAACTTAATTTAGATAATCTAACTATTGTTTCTCCAGACCATGGTGGAGTTTCTAGAGCAAGACAATTTGCAAAATTATTTAATGCTCCTTTAGCTGTTATTGATAAAAGAAGAGTTGGGCCTAACCAAGCAGAGTCTATGTTTATATTAGGGGAAGTCAAAGATAAAAATATTGTAATTTATGATGATATGGTTGATACTGGAGGAACTGTTTCAGCAGCTGCTAAAATTTTAAAAGAAAATGGTGCAATATCAGTTTATTTGGCAACAACTCATGGTGTCTTATCTTATAACAAATCTAAAAATATATCTGCAATTGATAATTTAAAAAATGCAGGAATCAAAAAAGTTTTCATAACTAATTCAATAAAACAAAATACAGATGATGATTTTATTGTAGAAATAAATCTAGCAGAAATTATTGCAGAAACAATTAAAAATCATATTAATGGAAAATCAATTACTGATCATTTCATTAAAAAATACAATACGGAGATATAATGGATCAAAAAATGGTGAGCATTAAAATAAAATTATCATTATCAAAAAATGATTTGCCAAATTTTAAACCTGAAACAACTAAAATTAATATTAAAAATGTAAAGTTGGATTATTTAAAAGATGAAAAAACTGATCCAAATGTTTTTGTTTTTGAATTACATAATATTCAAACCGGAGTTAATTATAAAAATTTATTTGTAACTGCTAATGGATTAAATAAAAAAATAAAAGTTGATGATATTTTTGTTTCTGGCGATTTACAAACTAAGCAATCAAAAAATAATATTCAAGGTTATTTAAGAAAAACAGTTAAAAATAATCATGACAAAATTTTAAGACAAAAACAAAAAAAAGAAGAAAAAAATAAATTACAAAAAATTACTAAAGAACAAAACGTTAGAAAAGAATTAATTAAAAGTGCTAAAAATTATAATACATCTTTTTTAGAAAAAACAATTAAATCAAATTTCCCAAACACTTATGAAGAAATATTTCATAAAGGTTTTTCTTCTAGAAACGACGAAGTCAAAGCTTTACTTACAAAAAATGAAGATGATAGAAAAAGTATGCTTTTAGAAATAAAAGAAAAAGCAGAAAAAGCAGAAAGTTCAATAGCAAAACAACAAAAAGAAGCCGAAGAAAGATATGCAATTGAAAAAGAAAAAGCCGAAAGAGAAGTTGAAGAAATTAAATTATCTTTAGCAGAAGATAAAGAAGTTGCTTATAGAGAGGCTCAAGCAATTAAAGTTCAAGCTGCTAAAGATATAAAATATGCAAGAAAAAAAGCCGCTGAGGAAAAAGAAGAAATTAGTAGACGTTTGGCTCATGAAATTAAGGAAGCAGAAATTAAATTTAAATCTTCTAAAAAAGAAGCTGAGGAAAAATTAGCTTCGCAAATCCTTAAAGGAGAAAAAGAATTATTAAAAAATAAAGAAGAGTTACGTCTTAAATTGCAACAAGCAGAAATAATGATTAGAGAAAATAATATTAAAAATGCAGTAGCTCTTAGAAATGTTGATATTCAACTTACTTTAGAAAAAACTAAATCTAAAAATAAAATAGCTGAATTACAAAATAAAATCAAAGAAAATAACGCTTTAATAAAATCAAAAACAGAATTAGAAAATAAAATTAATTTAGAAAAAAAAGCTTTAGAAGATTCGGAAATAAATTTAAATAAAAAAATAGAAGAATTAAATAATAAGGTTAAAAATAATTTAAAACTTAATGAAAAATTAGTAGCTGATAAAAAAGACTTAGAAAATCATAATAACAAATTATTAAGTGAACTTGAAAATAATAAAAATGATCAAAAAAATCTAAGCAATAGAAATGAATCTTTAAATAGTAGTCTTTTAGAATTACAAAAAGAACAAAATAATTTAAAAAATAATCTTGTTCAATTTGGAAAAGAAAAAGAAATATTAAGTAAAAAAAATACTGATGATAAAATATTAATTTTAAAATTACAAAAAGAACAAGAGAACTTAAAAGATAAACTAATTAATTTTGAGAAAGAAAAAGTATCTTTTATTAAAAAAAATAATGATGATAAGAAATTAATTTTAAAACTTCAAAAAGATATTCAAAACTTAAATAATTCTATTTTAAAATATGAAAAAGAAAAAGAGGATTTAATTAAAAATTTTGATTTAGTCAAAAATGAAAAAGATTTGTCTATTAAAAAAAATAATAATGATAACGCACTAATTTTAAAACTTCAAAAAGAACAAGAAAAATTAAATTTGAATATCAATAATTTAAAAGAAAATGAATTATCATTAATAAAACAAAACAATAATGATGGATCAATTATTTCTAATTTACAAAAAGAAAATGAAAATTTAAACAATAAAAATAATTCTTTAAATGAAAAAATTATAGAAATTAAAAAAGATTTAAGTGATAATCTTACTTTATTTAAACAAGAAAAAAATGAATTAGTCATAAAAAACAAAGATAATGTTTTGTTAATTAAAAAACTTCAAAAAGAACAAGAAAATTTAAATGAAAAAAATAAATCTTTAAATAATGAAATATTAAAATTACAAAAAGAAGAAAAAGATCTTAATAATAATTTTATTTCCATTCAGCATGAAAAAGTAAATTTGATTAATAAAAACAAAGAATATGAGATATCAATTAATCACTTAAAAAATGAAAATCAAGAATTAAATAAAAATTTTACAAAATTAAATAAACAAAATGATTTAAGTTTTCAAGCTATTAAAAAATTACAAGATAAATATAAAGATTTAGATATTAATTATAAAAATATTAGTAATGAAAAATCAGATTTAACTAATAAATATGAATTGGCAAAACAAGAAATTTTAAAATTTAAAGATACAAAAATAAACTTTGAAAAAGAAAAAGATTTAATTCTAAAAGATAAATTATTATTTGAGAAAAAAAATAAAGAATTTGAGAATATAATAAAAAATTTAGAAGATAAAAAATCTTTATTAGAAAAAGAAATGTTAAATTTAAAAAATGCAATGAATGAATTTAAAGAAATAGAAAAAGATTGAAAAATTAAATTTGATATTGAAAAAAATAAAAATGTAAAACTTGAAGAAGAATTAAAAATAATAAATAAAAAAGCTAAATTATTATTAGAAATAGAAAAAATGGTTAAAGACGGGAATTAATTTAAAACATGGAAAAATACTCTGACTTTCAATTTGGAAAAGAAAACTTAATATTTTATGATAAAAATAAAGTAGAAATTCATAGTTTTACACCTGAAAATTCAAAAAGAGCAATTAGATTTTTTAGAAAAATTGGTTTTGATAATTGGGATAAAGCTGGAAAAATTATTTCTAGATATGGCCTTTCTTCTTTTAGAGATCCTTTTGAAGTTGAACCATGAAACCAAATTTTAATTGATGAAGCTAATAAATATGGGACATTGGTAGATAAAAATAAAGAATTAGCTTTAAAAGGTTTAATAACAGATGATTTAGTCATTAAAGAAACTAGAATGTCTGTTGCTAAAATGATGAAGCATGAATTAATATGAGTGGCAAGAGGTGAAATGATTTGCCATCCTGATTTAAATATTTATGGGGAGGTTGATGAAGTTTGATATCATAAAAAAACAGATACTTATTTTGTTGGAGATACAAAAACATCATCCTCTGTTAATAAAATGAGTTATTGATATCAATTGGGGATATATATTGAAATATTAAAAGCGTTAAACCCTAATAAAAATATTTCTTCAATAGCTCTAATTGATTGAGTAAAAATTAAAAAAGAAAAATGAATTTATAATAGAAATTTTAATGAAAAAAATTGAAGTTATACTATTGGAAAAAATGCAACACCATTAGATCCGGTATATAAAGCTAAATGAATAGGAAAAGAAATTTTACCTATTCCTGAAGAAAAAAATATTGTGGTAAAAAGGAATTTACAAAAGAGCAATATATTAGAGCAGGTCAAGGAAGACTTACTTTTATTAAAAAATTTTGAAATTAATTCTGTAGAAACATTTAGTATAAAATTACAAAATAGCGAAGTGTTTATAAGACAAAATAATATATTGCAAAAAAATTATGATAAATTAAAAAAAGAAATTGAAAATGAAGCGTAATAAAAAAAATAAATTATTTTTTTTAGATTTATTAGAAAATGAAAATCCTAGTTTTAGAATTGCTGCTAAGAAAATTTATAATTTAAAATATGATACAAGAGTTATTTCTTGAAATAATATTAAAATTTCAAAAACAGAATTTAAATCATTAAAAAAAATAACTAATAAAAAATTAAAAAATAAGGATATAACTTTTTATATTCTGCATAAATATTTTAGAGGTATTAAACTTTTTTTAAAAAAAGGGGTTTTTGTTCCACAATTTGATACAGAACAAATTATTGATTTAGTTCATGATAAAAAAATTAATACTGGCTATGCATTAGAAATTGGCTCAGGGACGGGAGCAATTGCTTTGTCATTGGCAAATGAAACTAAATTAAATGTTACATCAATAGATATTAATAAAAAAGCAATTAAATTATCAAGATTGAATGATTTAAATAATAAAGTTAAATTTATAGAGGTTGATTTTAATTTTTTTAAATCTGAGGTTAAATTTGATTTATTAATATCTAATCCTCCATACATAGATAATAAAGATAAACATATAGAAAAATGAGTTAAAAAAAATCAACCTAAGAATGCTTTATATGCAAAAAATAATGGTTTAGCTTTTTATGAGTTAATTTTTGAAAAAGCTAAAACATTATTAAACCGTAATGGATATATAATATTAGAAATAGGATGAGATCAAGCCGATAAAATTTATAAAATGGCTAAAAAAGATTATAAAAATATTGAAATTTTTAAAGACTATTCTAATCAAGAAAGATTTATGGTGATGAAATATGAATAAAAAATTAATAATTGAAAAACTAAATAATGATGAAGTAGTAGCTTTTCCTACAGATACTGTTTTCGGTCTTATTGTTAAATTAAAAAAACAAAATATTTATAAATTAAATAACATTAAAAAAAGAAAATCAGACACACCTTTGCAAATTCTTTTTAGTTCATTAGAAGATGCAATTAAATTTTTGGAAGATGATTCTTTTATTATAGATTATTTAAATAAAAATTATAAAGAAAAAACTTCATACATTGTTAAAGTCAAAAAAGATTTTGATAGTAAGTATTTATTAGAAAGTTTTAATCAAACATTTATGTTTAGAATCCCTACTGGAGATATATTAGAATTAATTAATGAAGTTGGACCATTATTTGCCACTTCAGCTAATTTACATGAAACAGAACCAATGACCGATAATGATATGATTGCAAAAACATTTAATATAAATGTTTCAGATATTAAACAAAATTCAAACAAAGCTTCCTATATAATTTCTTTAGTAAATAAAAAGGTAAAAAGAATTAGATAATGAAAGATAAAGTAGTAGAAAAAATCATCAAAGAAGAGGAATTACGTCAAGATACACATGTTGAATTAATTGCATCAGAAAATTTTGTTTCAAATGATATTCTTGAAGCAGTTGGGTCAGTTTTTACTAATAAATATGCAGAAGGTTATCCAGGGAAAAGATATTATGGAGGCTGTGAAATAGTTGATAAAATTGAAACTCTTGCAATTGAAAGAGCTAAAGAAATGTTTGGTGCAAATTATGCAAATGTTCAACCGCTTTCTGGATCTACAGCTAATTTTTCAGCATATAATGCTCTTCTAGAACCAGGAGATACTATTTTAGGGATGGAACTTCAAGCTGGTGGGCACTTGACTCATGGCTTTAAAGTTTCAGTAACTGGAAGATATTGAAAACCATATTCTTATGCAGTTAATAAAGAAACTTTAAGATTAGATTATGAAGAAATAAGAGAAATAGCTTTAAAAGTAAAACCTAAATTAATTATTTGTGGTGCGTCAGCATATCCTAGAATAATCGACTGAAAAGAGTTTGTTAAAATCGGTAAGGAAGTTGGAGCATATGTTCTTGCAGATATAGCACACATTGCAGGATTAATTGCAGCTGGCTTACATCCTAATCCTTTAAAAGATGGTGTTGATGTTGTTACATCAACTACACACAAAACAATTAGAGGAGCAAGGGGTGGAATTATTTTAACAAATAATAAAGAACTAGCAAAAAAAATAGATTCTTCAGTTTTTCCAGGGACACAAGGAGGGCCTTTAGTTCATGTTATTGCTGGTAAAGCTATTGCTTTTGGTGAAGCATTACAACCTGAATTTAAGGAATATCAAAAACAAGTTATTAAAAATGCACAAGCATGTGCAAATCATCTAATCAAAAAGGGTGCTAAAATAACTACTGGTGGAACAGATAATCATTTATTTTTAATCAATGTAAAAGAAACATTTGGATTAACAGGAGATAAAGCTGAAGATAAGTTATTTAAAATAGGAATTGTTGTTAATAAAAACACTATTCCTTTTGATAGTGAATCACCAAACGTAACTTCAGGTATAAGGATTGGAACGCCTGCAATGACAACTAAAAATTGGAAAGAAAATGATTTTGTTGAACTTGCAGATATTATTTGAGAGGCATTATCTAATTATGAATTAGATAATCATAATGAACTTCACAAAAAAACAATGAATTTATTAGAAAGGAATAAATAAATTATGTTTAAAAATGTACATGTAGTTGAACACCCATTAATTTCACACAAATTAAGTCATATAAGAAAAAAAGAAACTAGTTCTAAAGAATTTAAAGAATATCTTAATGAAATAACAAGTTTAATGGCTTATGAAGTTTTAAGAAATATTAAATTAGAAGAAATTGAAATTGAAACTCCAATAGCTAAAACCAAGGGCGTTAGAGTTTCAGAAAAAGTAAATCTTTATCCTATTTTAAGAGCAGGAGAAGGAATGGTCCAAGGATTTACTACAATGCTTCCTTCAATAAGAATAGGACATATAGGAATGTATCGTGATGAAGAAACTTTGCAACCAGTTGAATATTTATTTAAATATCCAGCTGATACAGAAAGAGATACATACAACATTATTGTTGATCCTATGCTAGCGACAGGTAGAACAGCTAGTGCAGCAATAAAAAAATTAAAATCTACCGGAGTTAAAAACTTAAAATTAGTAACTATTTTATGTTCAAAAGAAGCAATTGGTTTAGTAGCACAAACATATCCAGATGTAGAAATTTTTACTGCAGCAATTGATCCAACTTTAAATGAAAAAGGTTATATTGTTCCAGGACTTGGTGACGCTGGCGACAGAATTTTTGGAACTAAATAATTTATATATCACTAGTTCATTATTGATGAACATATAAATATATATGTGTTAAAATTTTATTATGTTATCATTGTCAAACACAGAATTATTCTTTGTTAATCCAATAGTTGCAATAATAATTTATGCAGTAGTATTTATCGTTGTTGCTTTTTTATTTTCTGCGATTGATTTTAGCAGAATATTAAGGAAGGAATATAAAACAGTCGCATTAGGTACTTTACTTTACTTTATTTTAACAGTTTGTGTAACTTTTTTAGTAGGTACTTTTTTATTAGTTTTAATTAATGTATTGGAACATTTATAATATGGAAAAAAAGATAGTAATAAATAAACATTACTCTGTATTAAGAAACGCAGAGATCACAGCAGATAAAGTTCTTGCTAAGGTACAAGAAGAGAAGTTTTCTTTAGCAAAAGCTGAAGATTTAAAAAAAATAACACAAGATTTAAAAAAAAGACTTTTAAAAAAAGATGATTTAGATAGTATAATGGTTGAAGCTTTTGCAGCCGCGTATAAAGCGGTTGATTTAGTTTATGGCATCAAATTATATAAAGTACAAATAATGGGTGGATATGCCTTGCATAAGGGTGATGTAGCTGAAATGAAGACTGGTGAAGGTAAAACATTAACAGCTATATTGCCAGCTTATTTAAATGCATTAAGCGGTAAAAGTGTTCATATTATTACAGTTAATGAATATTTATCATCTCGTGATGCATTAAATACTGGAAGAGTATTTACTCTCTTGGGATTGACAACAGGTTCCATAAAATCGGATATGGAACCTGAAGATAAAAAAATAGAATATAGAAAAAATATTGTTTATATGACGAATTCAGAATTAGGATTTGATTATTTAAGAGATAATTTAGTTCAAGATATAAATGAAAAAACACAAACAGGATTAAAATATGCTATTGTCGATGAGGTTGATTCAGTATTAATTGATGAGGCGAGAACACCTTTAATTATTTCTGGTGGATCAGCAGTTTCTGAAGAAGAATATATTAGAGTTGATGATTTAGTTTTAAAATTAGGTGAAGGTGACTATGATATTGACAAAGAATCTAAGCAAGCTTTTTTAACTAAACAAGGCGCTGATTTTATTGAAAAAGAAACAGGTATTGTTAATCTTTATTCATTTTCTAATTCTGAATTTGTTCATAGAATTCATAATGCTTTACAAGCTCATAACATTTATAAATTAGATGTTGATTATACAGTTAGAGATGATGAGATAGTTTTAATTGATATTTTTACAGGAAGATTTTTAGAAGGAAGACAATATTCTAACGGACTTAATCAAGCTTTAGAGGCTAAAGAAAGAATTAAAATAAAACCAGAAACTAGGGTGTATGCTTCAATAACATATCAAAATTTATTTAGAATGTATGATAAACTTTCAGGAATGTCAGGTACAGCGGTTCCTGAAGAAGAAGAATTATCAGCAATTTATAACATGAGAGTAATTCCTATTCCGACTAATAGACCGATGATAAGGAAAGATAAACCTGATGTTATTTTTGCCACTTCTAAAGCTAAATTTAAAGCATTAATAAAAAAAATTATTGAAATCCACAAGAAAGGAATTCCTATTTTAGTTGGTACAAGATCTGTACAAGATTCTGAAAACGTTTCAGCAGAATTAAATAAATTAAATATTAAACATGAAGTTTTAAATGCAAAAAATCATGCAAGAGAAGCAGATATCATTGAAAATGCAGGAAAAATGAATAGTATCACTATTTCAACTAATATGGCTGGTCGTGGAACAGATATTAAATTAGGTGAAGGTGTAACTGAACTTGGTGGTTTATTTGTCCTTGGTTCAGAAAGACATGAATCAAGAAGAATTGATGATCAATTGCGTGGTCGTTCTGGAAGACAAGGTGATGTAGGTGAATCACAATTCTATGTTTCTTTAGATGATGAAATTATGGTTAGAGCCGGTTTGAAAAAAATTCAAAAATTTGCAGGTTCTTTAGATGATACACCAATTGAATCTAAAATGATTGCGAAAAGCATTACAAATTCTCAAAAAAAACTTGAAGGATTAAACTACGATTCAAGAAAATATATTGTTGAATATGATGATGTTTTAAATCAACAAAGGTTAATAACATATAAACAAAGGGATTCAGTTTTAACTTCAAATGATTTAAATTCTATAGTTAAAAAAATGATTGAAGGTTTTGTTAAATATATTGCTGAGGAAGCTCAAGCATATGATGGTAATAAATTTAATTCGATAAATTTAATTAAAGGAATGAAAATGAATATTCCAGATTTAGAAGTTACAGAACAAAAAATTTCTAAAGACGAAGCAATCGAATATTTAACTATTAAATTAAAAGAACATTATGATAAAAAATTTAACAAAGAAGAAGATGAAGAATTTAGTGAAAGATTAAGATCTATTTTGATTTATTCAATAGACTCTTCTTGGCAAGAACAAATAGAGAGATTAAATAGATTAAAAACCGGAATTAGATATAGACAATATGCACAAAAAAATCCTGTTCAAGCTTATGTGCTTGAATCAGATAAATTATTTAATTTCTTTAAAAATGAAATTATTGAAAAAACAATTTTAATTTTATTTAAAAATAGTGTTGAAGAGAGAGAAATAAAAGAACTTATTCGTGAAGAAGAAAGAGAAGTTCATAAAGATATTTTAATAAAATAAAAAATGAATAAAAAAGAAAAAAAAGACTCTGGATATGGCTTATTATCAATGATGGCCATGATTATCGGAATAGTTATTGGTGCTGGAATTTTTGTTAAAAATTCCGATCTTGTTGCTATTAATGGTTCAGTTTTTTTAACTGTTATGGCTTGAACTATTGGTGCAATCATTGTACTAACCATTATAATTGCTTTTTTCGAAATAATTTCTATTACTGAAATAACTTCAGAACAATCTACAATGGCAAATTGGGGACGACACTTGTGTGGGATTAAATTTGGTAAATTTGTTGGTTATTTTTTTACATTTACATATTTTCCAATAGTTATTGCTGCCTTATTTATGTTTGCTGGAAATCAATTTATGATTTCTTTAAATGGTGCAAATTTAATAAATTTGACATTAGAAACAGATCCGAAAAAATATTATATTTTTACTATTATTGTTTCAGCATCTTTTGCAGCAATAGTTTCTTTGATGAATGCTTTTTTTAAAAAACCAGGAAAATATTTACAAAATATTGGAACAGCTGTAAAAACAATTCCTTTATTTTTTCTTGTCATACTTTTAATTGTTATGGTTTTTGCAAATATAGAAAAAATTAATTTTAGTGTTCCTCAAAATGTGAAAAAAAATAATGAATCAAATCCTTTAATATTAATATTTATGACCATGCCGGCTATTTTATTTTCTTTTGATGGATTTATTTTAGGTGGTTCGCTTTCTAAAGAAGCCAAAAATGAAGGGACATTTAAATTATCTTTTATCCTTTCCATGCTATTTATAATTATAATTTATATTTTATTTTCTATAGCTGTATTTGGTTTGTCAGATAAAAATCATCCAAAAACATATGGTACTATTACTAATGCGATAATTGCAACAATGCCTAATGCAGGAAAAATCATAGCCCCCATTGTTGTATTTATTATTTTTATTTCTGTTCTTACTGGTGTTTCTGGTTGCACTATTGCATGTTCTAGAATGGTTTCAGATCTTTCGGTGCATAATTCTGTTTTAGATAAAAAAGGTAGGTTTATTACAAAAAATAAATCAGGTGTTTCTAGTGCAGCAGGTATGTATGTATTTTTTGCAACATTTATGTGATTTATTATCTGTGTTTTATTTGATGGATGAGCAATTTTTAAAGCGAATAATTATGATGATTCAAAAAAAGCTTTTTTATCAACTGCTGCATATATGTCTAATTTAATTGCGATTGGAGGATTTATTTTATATTCAACAATTATGGTTGGTGGGGTTGTTAATAGATTTACTAAAAAAGTTAAAGTTAAAAAAAGTAAATTATTTATACCAGCAACTATCATCGCTTCTATACTAACTTTTGTAATTACGGGGTATTTTATATGAAATACAATTATTTTAACATTAGGAGAACCACCTATAATTTTTTGATCACATTTAATATTTTTTATCTTATTTATTGCGCATATTATTTTTGTTTTAATATGAAATCTTATAAAAACTAATAATTTAAATAAAGATATATCAAAAATTAAAATAGTGAGATTGAAAGAAAAGAAAATAAAAGATTATTATAAAGATCCAATAAAAATTGATATAAATAAAAATTAAATAGCAATATATTATTTTCTTTTATAATTTAATAAATATGATAAAAATTAAAAAAATTGCGGAAAAATATAATTTAAAAATTTTAAATGAAAAATATTTAAATACAGAATTAAATATTGAACAATTTGTGCGCACACATTCAATAAAAAATGTTGAAGGCAAACATTTAGGTTTAGTTTCAAATTATGAAAATTTTAATTTTGACAGTTTTTCCAATTTAGAAAAAGTTGATTTAATTGTTATTTGTAATGTTGAGGAATTTTCAAAAGATGAAAAAAGTAAACTTAATTTATATGATAAACCTATAATATACACATCATTTAAAGAAAGAGAAATTACTGCTGTTTTAGAAAATTATTTATTAAGAAAGCAAAGTATTCCTAAAAGAATACATGCTTCAATGCTTTCTATATTTGGTGAAGGTGTAATTATTTTAGGTAAATCTGGCATAGGTAAATCTGAATTAGCTTTAGCATTGATAAATCGTTCACATTTATTTGTTGGTGATGATGCTATTGATGTAGTTGCATTTGCAGGAAAATTAATTGGTAGAGCTCCCAAAGTATCAAGAGATTTTATTGAAGTAAGAGGGATAGGAATTATAAATTTACGTGATATGTTTGGTATTCAATGTATTTTAAAGGAACATCCAATTAATTTAGCTATTGAAATTGTGGTTTTAGGGGATGTAAGTTCAACAGTAGATAGATTAGGAAAAGAGTATTCACAAAAAAATATTAACGGTGTTAATATTCCTTTAATTCAAATTCCAGTTTCTCCTGGAAGAGAAATTACATCTGTAGTTGAAGCAGCGGTAATTTCTTTTAAACAAAGAAAATATAATAAATATATTGCAATAAATGATTTTAATAAAAGAATTTTAGAAAGTTAAGGAGTTTAAAAATCAACTATGTATAATGTTTTTATTCCAAAAGTAAATTTTGCTTTTTTTATCGGTTCTGTTGGAATTACTTGATATGGAATGTTGGCAGTCATTGGTTTTGCAATATCTTTTTTATATGTTTATATACAATGAAACAAAAAGAATTATAGTAAGTGGGATTTTAATAATTTATTTTTTGCAAGTGTTATAGCATCACTTTGAGGAGCAAGATTATGATATATTATTTTTAACCCTGTTGAAGCATTTGAGCATGTTGATAGTGTATTATCATTTTTAAATGCATTGATAGGTGTTGGGGCAGGAAGATCAATAATGGGGTCTATATTTTTTATGACTTTAGTGGCTGCTTTGTATCCAAGAGTATTTCATAGGCATCATATTAATTGAAAAATTACTTTTGATATTATGTTGCCAGCGATGTTATTAGGGCAAGCAATAGGTAGATGAGGAAACTTTGCTAATCATCAAGTTTTTGGTGAAATAATTAATTTAAAAAATATTAATTTTTTACCTCAATTTATAATAAATGGCATGTATATTAAAACTGGAGATATCATCGGATATAGAAATCCACTATTTTTATATGAATCATTTGCTGATGTAATTGCTTTTGTAATAATTATTTCTGTAATTAAATCAAATAATTATTTTAAAGAGGGAACACAAGGATCAACATTTTTAATTTTTTATGGAATAATTAGAGCAATAATGGAAATAACAAGAGATTCTGCATATCAAATGAAATGAGGTTCATTCCTTACTTCATATTGGCTTTCATTAATATTTTTAATGGTTGGAATTTTATTATTTTGCCAATGCCAATGACAAGCGATAACAAAATCATGGAGTATAATTATAAGAAAGAGAAGTAATAATGAATAAGAATATTGATACATTAATTATTGGTGGAGGTCCTGCTGGATTAACATCTGCTATATATACAGCAAGGGCAGGCTTAGAAACTGTTATAGTTGAAAAAGGTGCGCCTGGGGGCAAATTAAACAACACATATATGGTTGATAACTTTCCTGGAATGCCTGATCAAAAAGGGTTTGAATTATCTATTTCATTTTTAAATCAAGCACTTAATTTAGGCGCTAAATTAGTTAATGGTGAAGTAAAAAGAATTTTTAATTTAGAATCTAAAGATGAAAAAAAAGTTGAACTTTCTAATGGCGATATTTACTTAACTAAGACTATTATTATTGCTACGGGAATGAAGCCTAAAAAATTAGATGTTAAAGGATATGATAAATATTTCGGAAGAGGTCTTGGTGTTTGTGTTGTTTGTGATGCAGCATTTCATAAAGGACAAGATATTGCGGTAATTGGCGGAGGTAGATCTGCAACTGAAGAATCTTTATTTGCTTCAAATATTGTTAATAAAATTTATATTATTAATTCTTTTCCATCTTTTAGAGCAGAAAAAATTACTTTAGATAAAATTGATAAAAAAGAAAATATTGAAGTATTACAAAATACAGATGTAATTTCAATCAATGGTGATGATAATAGTGTTAAATCAATAACTATAATGGATAAAAATACTAATGAAGAAAAAGAAATTTTAGTTAGTGGAGTATTTACCTACATAGGTTGAGATCCTGAAAGTAAATTTTTAGAGAATAACGAAATACTTTCAGAAAATGGTTTCATTACTTTAAATTCGAAAGGTGAAACTAATATTCCTGGGGTTTATGCTGCTGGAGATATATTAAATAAAAAATTTAAACAAATTGTAACAGCTTCTTCTGATGGTACAGAAGCAGCTTTAATGGCTAGTGATTATATTTTAAAGGGATAAAAATGGATGATAAAATTTCTTTTACTTCCTTTATTAAAGATGAAATAATGGAATATGCTTGGACTGAAAAAGAACTTAAAACATTATTTTATTCATTTTTAAGAACTAATGGAAATTACAAAAATAATAAGTATAAATTTACAACTACATTAGTTCGTTGAGAAGATAAAATAAATGAGCTATTTAAAAAATATTATAATTTAAAAATTAAACCAGAAAAAACTAAAAAACTTTTAAAATATGAAATTGTTGATGATGATTTTTTAAAAAAATTTTCTAATAATGTTGGTAAAATGTTAATAACTAATCATGAAGAGCTAAAAGCATATCTTGCTGGAGCATTTTTAGGTAAGGGATGAATTAATTCTCCAGAATCAAGATTTTATCATTGTGAATTGAGAGTGAGAAATCTTTCACACTCACTTGATATACAAGAAGTTTTTGATAGTTTTGGAATAAGAACAGTAACTATTAAGAAAAAGGAATGATTTTATACTTATATTAAAAAAGCTAGTGATATTTCAACTGTAATAAAAATTTTTAACGCTTCAAAATCAGTCATGATTTTTGAAGACGCAAGAATAGAAAGAGATTTTTTAGCAACATATAAAAAAATGGAATCGATTGAAGCTTATAATTTTGAAAAAACAAAAAAAAGTGCTGAGGAACAAATTCAATTTATTAACAAAGTTTTAAATTCTGAGCTTAAAAAAGAATTAAGTGTAGATCAAAAAAGAATTGCCTCGCTAAGAATAAAAAATCCATTATTTTCTTTATTAGAACTACAAATGGAATTTAATACTAAATACAAAAAAAATGTATCAAGATCTACAATTAATACATGATTAAAAAAAATAATAAATATTGCAAAGAATAAAAAATAATGACACATATATGATTGAGTAGCCATTCAACAAAGACTGATTGATTAAGTTGGGGAATTATGCTAGCAGTAATGTTGGTTATTTTGATTTTTGCTTTAATTTTTTCTATCAATTATAATCGAAGAAGAAAAGAACCTTTTTTAACAATTAAAAAGGTTGTTATAATGTCAACATTTCTTGCTATATTTATTATTTTTATCGGATTAAATATGGCTTTAAAATCTATTCATATTGAGTTAACATATGTAATACCAATTTTAGTAGGTTTTTTATTAGGACCATTAGAAGGAATATTTTTTTCATTTGTTGCTGATACTACCAATAGTTTGTTAACAGGGTATATAGCAAGTTATTCTCCTTTATCTGCAACATTATTACCTTTAATTGGTTTTATTGGAGGTTTAATGGGAATAATTTATTATAGAAAGAATGAATATTCAAGACCTTTTTTAATGTTAACATTTCAAATTATAATGTTAATTATTACTACGTTATTAATTGTTGCTGCGCTTTTATTAAATACAATTTCTAAAAAGACTACTTTTAAAATTCCTTTAATTATTTTAGCAAGTATAATTTTAACTATTTTAGAAGTAACTTATTGTTATATATTCTTTTTTAGAAAAAAAGAAACAAATTTAAAACTTTGAACATTTATTTTACTTACAATAACTTTAGCCAGAATATTTGGTTTAATAATTTCTCCTTTATCAAATTCCGTAGTTTTTAAAAGTAATTATGAGGTTTGGCTCTTAACGATGACGTTCCATTCTTCATATCTTATTCCAATTGAAGCATTTGTTTGTTATTCATTAATCAAAACAAATGATTACATAATGAATTTATCATAATATAATATTAATAAGATGAGAAATAATAAGAAAAAGTTGCCAGTTATATCAAATAAAATGGTTACTAACGAAATTAAGTTGTCAAATATTATTCCACAAGTTAGTAGAAAAAGAAAAAAGTTTTTTGCTTTTTTAACAATTTCAATAACATTATTAGTTTTAATAGTTATTGTTATATTTTTATTGGTGTGACTTTAAATTAGATGAAAAAAAATATTTTATTACAAAATGTTTCCTATGCAGCAAACATTGGTAGAGCAAATCGGAAAGTGATTAAAAATTTATCTTTTGAAATAAAAGATAAAACGAACTTTACTTTTATTGCAAACAAAATAGAAAGAGAAGCTCTTATTAAAGTACTTTCTAATCAAACAGATGATATTTGAGGCAAGATAAGTTTTTCAGGAGAATATTTTAAAAAATTTAAAAATGTTAAAGATGCTTTTTTTGTTTTAAATTCAAAAAATAACAAGATTAAAAAATCTTCACAATCGGAAGCTACGATATTAAATTTTTTAAAATTAGATAAAAAAAATATAAAGGATATTAAATCGGACTTAGTAACTGAAATTAAAAAGAAAAAATTAGAATTAAAAAAATCTTCTGCTTATCTAAAAACTATTTCAACAAAAAAAGGCTTTTTGCGTACCGAATATTTGCAAAAAAATAAAATTTATGAAAATTTTAAAAATGAAAATAATAAATTAATTAAAACACAATTAGAATATAAAGCACAAAGAAATGGTTTTATTGAAGCGAATAAAAAAATTGTAAAAAAAAGAAAAAATTTAGTTAAGCTTTATAAAAAAAATAAAAAATTTATTATAAAGAAACATAATAAAAAAGTAAATTGACAAAGAATAAGTACATCAACAGAAATTGATAGAATATCAAATTTATATTTAATGAATAAAGAATTAAATAAAAACAGAGATGAAAAATTTAAAATAAGAGAAATAAATAAGGAAAAAGAATTTAAGAATTTTAAAAAGGCTCTTGTTAATTTTCAAAAAATCATTAATAATTTTTTTGATGAAAAATTCAGTGCAAATAAAGATTACTTATTACAAAAAGAATTATTAAAAGATTCCACAAATATTCATGAACTTTTTATGAGTTTTATATGAATAAATAACTTTATTAATAAAAACATTATTTATTTAGAAAAGTCAGATGCTAAAAAAATAAGTACAGGATTAAAAAATTTATTTAATATGAAAAATGATATTTCCGAATTAACTTCACTTGATTTTTCAAGATTTATTAAAAGTGTTTCAAAAGAGTTTGCATCAAAAATTGATTATTATAAAAATGTAATTTTAGATATTGAAAAAAGATTAAAAATAGTTGACATAGAGGATAAAAAAGAAAAATATCATTTTATGAGAAAATCTTGGGAATTTGAAAGAATTTCTTTAAGATATCAATCTCAAATTTATAGAGAAAAAATTTTAATTGTTAAAAGATTTGAATCAGAATTTAATCAATGTACTAAACAAATTCCTTACATATATAATAAAAAAGTTTATGATAAATATATTGAGTTTTTAGAAATGCTTTTATTAATTGATGTTGGAATTACTAAATGAAGAAAACAAAGAGGAATAAAATCAGAAAAACTATATTTAAGTCAGCAAATTAAAACACAAAATGATTTTTTTAAAAAGAATAAAATAAATATTAATGAGTTAAATAAATTATTAATTGATCCTATGGTTTTTGATGCTGTTGATGATTCATATGTTAAAGAGTTTAAAAATAATTATTATGATTATATAAAGGAAAAAATGTTAAATGATTTAAATAAAGAAGATTCAGAAAAGCAAGAAAAAATTATTATTAAATATAATAAAAAAATTAAATCATTAAAAAATGATTTAAATATTTTACTAGATAAAACAAAAAATATTAATTATAATATGCGAAATTATGCTAAAGAATTAATAACAGTATCTTTAGGTTCTGATTTTAAGATTAATACTATATTATCTGACGCTAAAGATAGTGAGAAAAATAAATTAATAATATTAAAAGAAATTATGAAGGGGAAAAAAATTATTATTATTGATGATTTAGAAATGTTAGGTAGTCCTAAAGAAGCCTCTGAGTTTGTTAATAATTTAAAAGAGAAATATAATATTTTATTTATTTTCTTTACAAAAAATATAGAGTCAGCAATTGAAATAAGTGATTATATTGCTGTTTTATATAAAGGAATAGTTGTTGAATTGGGGAATGCTAAGAATTTCTTAAAAAATGAACATCACGAATATACATCACGAATATTAAGTAATTCACAAAATAAATATATATCAGCTGAGCAAAATGATTGAGAAATAAAATTAGGTAATCGTTTTTCTGGTCATAAATTAAAAAAAATTGCTCCTGAACATTGAATTTTTTAAAATACTTCACTATAATTAGAGTATGAAAGTAAAAGATTTTTATACAAAGGAAATACACAAATTAGGACAAAAGATTGATCTTTATGTTTGTGGGCCAACTGTTTATGACAGCCCACATATAGGGAATATTCGTCCAGTTATTATTTTTGATATTTTTAATCGAGTTGCAAGAAGAAAATCTATAGTAAATTATGTTCATAATATTACTGATATTGATGATAAAATAATAAACAAAGCGCAAGAGTTGGGATTGACAGAGAAAGAAATTTCTACTAAATATGAATTAGAATATTTGGAGTTATTAGATTTACTAGATATTTTAAAACCTGACGCAATGCCTAAGGTAACTCAAAATATCCAAGAAATTATTCATTTTATTAAAGAATTAATTGAAGATGGTTTTGCATATGAATCAAATCATTCTGTTTATTTTTCTGTAGACAAATGAGAAAAATATGGGTCTAAAGGCAATTTATCTTTAGACCAACTTGAAGATAAAGAAGATAATAAAGATAAAAGAAATGTTAAGGATTTCTCTTTATGAAAATCAACAAAAATAGGGCGCAAATTTAAGTCGCCTTGAGGAGAAGGAAGACCTGGTTGACATACAGAGTGTGCACTCTTGGTCAAGAATTTTTTCGGAACTCAAGGTGTAACTGTTCATGGAGGTGGAATTGATTTAAGATTTCCACACCATACAAATGAAATGGCTCAATATGAAGCAGATACTGGAAATGATTTAGCTAAAAACTGAATTTATGTAGGGCATATTAATTATGATGCAAAAAAAATGTCTAAATCTCTAGGGAATATTTTTCTTGCTAAAGATTTTATTGTAAAATATGGTGCCGATGTTTTAAGAATGGTTTTAATTTCTAAAGATTATGCAAAACCTATTGATCTTACAGATTTGATTATTAAGAACGCAAAAACTTCTTTGGATAAAATTAAAAACTCTTTAAAAAAAGCGTTGGTCTCAATTGCAACTATTGAAAAAGATATTGTAGAATATGAACCTTCAAAAGAGTTTGTTGATTACTTAGAAAATAATTTAGATACTTCATCTGCTATAACATTTATTTTTGCATTAGTTAAGCAATTGAATTTAGAAAACGATTTAAAAAGAAAGGAAGATTTAGTTGGAGTAATAATTGCCAATTTAAAATTATTAGGTTTTGATTATGGAACTAATTTTAACTTAATTAGATCCGAAATTAAAAAAGCTAAAGAGGAACATAATTTTAAAGAACTCGATAAATTAAAAGAGGAACTATTTTAATTATGTATATTTATGGAAAAAATCCAATCAAAGATTTATTTGATTATAAACCTGAGTTTATAAAAAAAGTTTTTATTGATAAAAAAAGACATCAATTTTTTTATAAACAACTAAAAGAAAGTAATATTGAAGTTTTAGATTTGAGCTTATTTAAAAATAAATATTTTAATAAAGAAGATAATTTACAAGGTTTGGTTGCTTTAATTAAAGAGCCGAAAATATTTTCATTAAAAGAATTAATTGAAAAAAATAAAAACAAAGAACATCCAGTTTTTGTTATTTTAGATAGTATAACTGATCCACAAAATTTTGGAGCTATTTTAAGAAATGCTGCAGCATTTGGAGTATCAGGAGTTTTATATCCGTCAAGAAATTCTTCGCCACTTTCTGCATCAGCGATAAAATCTTCAGCCGGTAACTGAATGAAAGTAGATTTATGTGAGACAGCATCCTTGAATCAAGTGGTAGATTCATTAAAAAAAGCTGGGTATTGAATCGCATCTTCATCTTTAGAAGCTAAAGCAGGTCTTGATAGCTTAACTGAATTAAATCAGCCACTAGCAATAATACTTGGTAGTGAGGGGAAAGGTGTTAAAAAATCCTTAAGAGATAAATCAGAAATAATATTTAAAATTGACATGGATAGTAAAGTTGAATCATTAAATGTTGCTTCAGCATCAGCGATAATACTCCACTATATTTATAAATAATGTCATTGTCAGTAAATCAATTAGAGTTAGTGCAAAATATACAAAAAAATAGATGTGTTAAAAGTTACAAAAAACTTTTGTATGATTATGAACCATTAATAATGTCATTGTCAATAAATTTTAAACAAAAGTATAGACAAACACCCGTTGAAATAGAGGATATAAAAAATGTTATTTCATTTCATTTTTACAAATTAATAATAGAATATGATAATTCAAGAAAAAAAGAGTTTCCATCTTATATAAAAGAATTTTTATATTACAGAACTTCTACATGAATAAAACATTATGTAACATTAAATCACCAAGTTATGAATTTTTATGATGAGAAAATTGTTCATGAAAAAACACAACATATAGATAAAATCAATATAAATAGCGATATTTTAGAACCCAATAATACTCCATCTTTAAATTGAAAAGAAGTAAAAATTATTAATTTAATTAAAGAAGGTTATTCGATGAAAGAAATTTCAATAAAAATGAATATTAATTTAAAAACCTTATATGCAATAAAAAATAGAGCAATAAATAAAATTAAAGATAATTTTGATTATTTATAGATAAAATTAAATTATTTTAATTTATTTTATCTTTAAATAAAGGTACTTATAGTTAACAAGTATTAAAAATTAATATATAATTATTTTATAGTTAGGAGTTTTAAATTGTTATGGAAAAAAAGAAGATAATTTTACTATGCGACTTATGTTTTTCAAGAAATTATACTTTTTTAAAATCAACAAACTTTAACACCAAACTGGAAATTAAAAAGTATTGCCCAAAATGCAATAAACATACATTGCATAAGGAAACAAGATAATGTTAAAACTATTTAAAAATGTTGCAGTTGAAAAAAGAAAAATTAGATGATCTAGTGTGGGTAGAGCATCTAAGATATTTTTTGCATCAATATTTACAATAATTGTATTAGTTCTTGTAATATGATTATTTTCACTAGGAATAGCTGAATTATTAAAATTAGGAAAATAAAATGGAAAAAACAAATAATAAAAAATGATATATTGTTCAGGTTGTTACTGGATATGAGCAAAAAGTTAAAGAAGATTTAGAAAATAGGGATTTTGATAAAGGAGAAATTGAAGAAATTCTATTTGCACAAATTAAAACTATTACAAAAACTGGGAAAGTAAGAATGAAGTCATTATTTCCTGGTTACTTATATGTTAAGGTTGAAATGACTGATGATTCATGATTTATTATTCGTAATACTAATTATGTTACTGGTATTGTAGGTTCATCAGGTCAAAGAACAAAACCTACTCCAATAAGAGAAGAAGAAATTGCTAAAATAAAAAGTAGAATAATTGATGAAGAATTAAAAAGTAAAAAAGTTGAAGAAAATTTAGATGAAAAACAAATTATTACTTCAGTTGATTATGCTGTTAAAGATAAAGTTAAGATTAAAGAGGGCGAATTTAGCAATTATGAAGGAAAAGTTTCATCAATTTCTATTGAAACACAAAAAGCTTCAGTTGAAATAGAATTTTTCGGAAGAATTACAACTATTGAAGTTGATTTAACAGCTGTTGAAAAAGTTTAATTATTTGATATTTCAATTATTAATTAAATAATAATAAAGGAAAATTATGGATTATAAAAATAAAATTAAAGACACAAAGTTTATATTTATAGCTGGTGGGGTTATTTCAGGTCTAGGAAAAGGGATAATTTCTGCTTCCCTTGGAAGAATTTTAAAATCTAAAGGATTTTCAGTTTTTGTTCAAAAAATAGATCCGTATTTAAATTACGATTCTGGTTTAATGTCTCCTAATGAGCATGGAGAAGTTTTTGTTACGCAAGATGGGAAAGAAACAGATTTAGATTTAGGACACTATGAGAGATTTATAGGAGAGCCTTTAACAAAGGAAGCTAGTATAACTTCAGGTTATATTTATAAAAATTTAATTGAAAAAGAAAGAAGAGGGGATTTTCAAGGAAAAACTGTTCAAATTATTCCTCATATGACAAATTTTATACAAGAATTTATTATAAATACTGCTAAAAAAACTCAAGTAGATTTTGTTATTACAGAAATTGGTGGAACAATCGGAGATATTGAATCAGATCCTTTCTTACACGCTATTTCATCTTTAGGAAACAAAGATGAAATAGATATGTTTTTTGTTCATTTAACATATATACCTTTATTAGGCACAACAAAAGAATTCAAAACAAAACCTACTCAAAATTCTATTAAAAAATTAAGACAATTTGGTATAAACCCAGATATGTCTATTCTTAGATCAAGTGAGGAAGTTAACGAAGATATTATTAATAAAATTGTCTCTTCTTCAAATATTAAAAAAGGTTCAGTTATTGGGGTTGTTGACTTAGATAATGTTTATAAAGTTCCTTTACTTTTAGAAAAACAAAAGGCTGCTGATAAAATTCTTGAACATTTTAATATGGATAATAAAAAAACTGATTTATCAGATTGAAAAAATTTTGTTAATCTAATTGATGAAAAAGAGAAAAAAGAAATAGAAATTGCTATGATTGGAAAATATCTTGATTTAAAAGATTCTTATTTTTCAATCATTGAAGCACTTAAAATTTCTGGAATTTATAAAAAGCTAAAAATAAAATTTAATTGAATAAAAGCAGATAATATTAATAAAGATAATATTTCTGAATTATTAAAAGAAGCAAATGGAGTTCTAATTCTTCCTGGATTTGGAAAAAGAGGCTTTCATGGTAAAGTAATTGCTGCCGAATATTTAAAAGATAAAAAAATACCTACTTTTGGAATTTGTTATGGTTTTCAAGCGATGGTAGTTGCACAAGCAAAAAAAATAGGTTATAAAGACGCAATATCAACAGAAAATGAAAAAATAGGTACACCAATCATTGATATTATTGAAACAAAAAGAGATTTAGATTATATGGGCGGAACTTTAAGATTGGGTGAGCATGAAACAACATTATTGGATAACACTTTAATTAAAGGCATCTATAAACATGATACAATTTTTGAAAGACATAGACATAGATATGAAGTAAATCCTAAATATAGAAAAGAATTAGAAGTTGATAACTTTGTATTTTCTGGATATGATAAAGAAAATAATTTATCTGAAATATGTGAATATAATATCCATCCTTTTTATATAGGTGTTCAATTTCATCCAGAATTTAATGCGAATCCATTAAAACCTCATCCTTTATTTGATAAATTTATGGATGAAGCATTGAAATATAAAAAATAATTAATATATAATCATATAATTTGTTATAATTTTTTTTGTAAAACTTAAGATAGTAGCTGTCAACAGAATTAAAATGCTACCGAGGTTAATTTACCTTTTAATAGGTTAAGATATACTTGGTATCCATCTCCAGTGTATCTTATTTTTTTACATAGATTTAAACATATTTTAAAGAAAGGAATGTCAGATGGCCAAAAAAGTAACTAGAATTGCTAAATTACAATTTAAAGGTGGACAAGCAAAACCAGGTCCTGAACTTGCAGGTTTAGGGATTGATATGGGTGGTTTCACAAAAGAATTTAATGATGCAACTCGTGAAAGAAATGGAAAAATCGTTCCTGTAGTTATTACTGCATACGATGATAGATCATATGAATTCGTTCTTAAAACTACACCTGCTTCTAAAATGATTTTAGAAGCAGCAGGAGTTAACAAGGGCGCTTCAAACCCGCCAGGAGAGATTGTTGGAACAATTACTATTAAACAATTAGAAGAAATTGCTAATTATAAAATGGAAGATTTAAATTCATACTCTCTTGAAAATGCTGTTTCCATGCTTAAGGGAACTGCTCTTAATATGGGTATTAAAGTTGAAGAGGATAATGCTTCAGTTGAAACATCTAAGGAAGGGGAAAATAGTAATGAATAAAAATTATGAAAATGCAATTAAAAAAATTGATGTAGAAAAATTTTACACAATCGAAGAAGCTATAGCATTAAGTAAAGATATTTCATTTGAAAAATTTGATACTACCTTTGAGCTTTCAATGAATTTAAATTTAAATACTGCACATGCAGATCAACAATTAAGAGGTTCATTAATTCTTCCTAATGGAACAGGTAAAACAGCTAAGGTGCTTGTTATTGCAAATGATGAGTATCATGAAGAAGCTAAAGGAGCAAATGCTGATTATGTTGGCGGAGTTGAATTATTAGAAAAAATTAAAACAGAAAACTGATTTGATTTTGATTTTATAGTTACAACACCTGAATTTATGCCTAAATTAGCTAAATATGGAAGAATATTAGGTCCTAAAGGTTTAATGCCTAATCCAAAATTAGGAACTGTAACAAAAAATATTAAAAAAGTTGTTGAAGATATTAAAAAAGGACAAATTGAATATAAAACAGATAAAGATGGAATTGTTTCAGTTCCTTTTGGAAAAAAATCTTTTGACGATAATAAATTAGTTGAAAATTACAAAGCTGTTTATGACTTAGTAAAAGGCAAAAGACCAGCAAGCGTTAAAGGAACATATATTTATAGTGCAACTATTTCAACTACAATGGGACCTGGCGTAAAGGTTAAACTATATTAAGGAGAAGATCATGGCAATTACAAGAAATCAAAAAGAAACACATGTTAGTGAAATTAAAGATCTTATCTCTAAATCAAAAGTTATAGTAATATGAGATTACTTAGGATTGAATGCATCTGAATTAGCAGAAATTAGAAGTTCAATTAAAAATGCAAATGCATCTAATAAAGTTTATAAAAATAGAGTAGCATCAATCGCATTTAAAGATGCTGGTAAAGAAGAAATTATTGATCACTTAAAAGGACCATCTTCATTCTTATTTATTGATGATGAAACTTCAGATGCATTGAGAGAATTAAATAAGTTTATTAAAGATAATGATAAAATATCATTTAAAGCTGGATATATTGATGGGAAATTTTATGATAAAGAATCTATTACAGAAATTGCAGCATTGCCTTCTAAAGATGATTTATTATCAATGCTTATTTCAGCATTACAAGGTACAATTAGAAACCTTGCTTACGCAGTATCACAAATAGCACAATCTAAACCAGCTGATGGAGCTGGCGAAGAAGTTAAAGAAGAAGCTGCTAAAAAAGAACAAATAGAAGAAGAAACTTCAGAAACTAATAAAGAAGAAACTTCTGAAAATACATCAAAAAACAATAAATCTACCGAGGGTGAAGAAACACCCGAGGAAGTTGTCTAAAATTTTTAAAGGTTAAAGGAGAGTATTATGGCATTAAAAACAGAAGATTTTATTAAAGAATTAAAAGAAATGAAAGTTACAGAACTAAATGAATTAGTTAAAGCTATCGAAGAAGAATTTGGAGTTTCAGCAGCAGCACCTGTAGCAGCAGCCGCAGCAGCCGAAGGTGCAGGTTCAACAGAAAAAACAGTTGAATTAAAATCAGCAGGACCAAACAAAATAGCAGTTATTAAAGTTGTTAGAGATATTATGGGGCTTGCTTTAATGGAAGCAAAACAATTTGCAGATAATGGTGGAGTTATTAAAGAAGGAATTGACCCAGAAGAAGCAGAAGAATTAGCTAATAAATTAAAAGAAGCTGGCGCAACAGTAGAAATTAAATAATTAACTTACTATTATTAATAAAGAGGATATTTTCATGTATCTCTCTTTTTGCTATTAATTAGCACTATATTTTAATGAAGGAGAAATATGGATTACAATATTAAAAAATTTGGAATAAATACTGAACGTGTTACATTTCAAAAAACCGAAGAAGACTTAGAGATTCCTAATCTTTTATCAACACAAGTTGAATCATTTAAGTTATTCTTAGAAAAAGGAATAGATGAAGTTTTTCAAGAAATTTATCCAGTTTCATCAAAAAAACTAACTGTTGAATTTATTAAAACAAAGTTAGATTTACCAAAAGATTATGAAGCAGCAATTGCTAGTGCCAGAGATAAAGGTGCTAATTTTTGTGCACCACTAAAAGCTAAATTTAGAATAATTAATAACGAAACTGGTGTAAAAAAATCAGAAGATGATGCATTTATTGCATATATACCATTGATGACTAATGGAGCATCATTTATTATAAATGGTTCTGAAAGAGTTATTATTTCTCAAATAGTAAGAGCTCCTGGTGTGTATTTTGAAAATATGAAAGCAGCAAGAGCACAATCAACATCAGATGCATCAGTTTTTAAAACAGCAGCAATTATTCCTTCAAGAGGAGCATGATTAGAATTTGATTATAAAGACTACAAACTTTTAGGAACAGATCCGATTGATATTAAATTAAGAATTGATAAATCAAAAAGAATAAAAGCTGGAATGTTGTTATATTCTTTAGGATTAACAGATAAAGACATTACTGGATTATATGGTAAACACGAATTACTTTTAGAAACATTAAATAAAATTTCTAAAGATAAAAAAGATCCTTTAATTTCAAGACAAGAAATTTTTAGAGTTTTAAATCCAGGAGATAGATTAACAGTTGATCAAGTTAATAAATGATTTTCTAATTTATTCTTTTCAAAAAGAAGATATGATTTATCAACAACTGGTAGATATAAAATTAATGATAAATTATCACCATTCAAAAGAATTTTAAATAAAATTGCAGCTGAAGACATTAAATTTAAATCAGGGCAAGTTATTGTTAAAGCTGGTGAAAGAATTGACCACGATTTAGCGGAAAAGGTTCAAAAAGCATACTTTGATAAAAAGCTTCCTTTAACATCGCTACCTGTAGCAGATGAGTTTTTAGGCTTGATGAATGCAGAATTTGCTACAAAACTTGAAAAGAAAAAAGAATTTACACAAGTTAGTGTTATTAAAGTTTATACAAATGAAAACTTAGAAAATTCTGAAGAAAAAATTGAAGATGCTAAAATTTCTAATGTAATTATCAATGTACCAACAACTTATGAATTCTTAACAATATCAGATTTATTAGCATCTATTGGTTATATCTTTAACCTTGAAGATAAATTACATAAATACGATGATATTGATGCTCTTTCAAACAGAATGATTAAAACTATTAATGATTTAATGAAAAACCAATTTAGAATTGGGTTGACAAGAATGGAAAGAAATCTTGCCGAAAGAATTAAAGCTAAAGATATAACTGCTGTTACAGTTAAATCAATCACAAACCATAAATTAATGGAATCAGCTTTAAAAGATTTCTTTAACTCATCACAACTTTCACAATTTATGGATCAAATAAATCCATTAGCAGAAATTTCTAATAAAAGAAGAATTACATCACTAGGTCCTGGTGGTCTTTCAAGAGACACTGCTTCATTAGTTGTTCGTGGAATACATGATACACATTATGGAAGAATTTGTCCTATCGAAACACCTGAGGGGCCAAACATCGGGCTAATTCTTAACCAAGCTATTTATTCAAGAATAAATAAATATGGTTTATTAGAAACTCCTTATTATAAAGTTGAAAATGGTAAAAAAATTGGTAAACCTGTCTTTTTAACAGCATCAGAAGAAGAAAAACAAATTATTGCACCTGCAATCGCACATGTTAAGGATGGTGTTTTAGTTGATAAAACTTTAATCGCAAGAAATAATGGTGATTTTAAAACAGTTACACCTGATGAAGTTAACTATATTGATGTTTCTCCAAAACAAACAGTTTCGATTGCTACAGCACACATTCCATTTATTGAGAATGATGATGCTAACCGTGCACTTATGGGGGCAAACATGCAAAGACAAGCTGTTCCTTTAATCAAAGCAGAAGCTCCTATTGTTGCTACTGGTGTTGAAGAATTTTCAGGAAAATATGCACCTACAACAATTCTTGCAAAAGAAGCTGGTGAAGTTATTGAAGCGACATCACAAAAAATTATTGTTGTTGGTGAAAAAAGAACAACATACATTCTTAAAAAATTCATAAGATCAAATCAAGGATCATCAATCAACCAAATTCCAAGAGTAAAAGTTGGGCAAAAAGTGAAAAAAGATGATGTACTTGCTGACGGACCATCAGTAGATCATGGAGAATTAGCTATTGGTAAAAATGTACTAGTAGCCTTCACAACATGAAGAGGGTATAACTATGAAGATGCTGTTATTATTTCAGAACGTCTTGCAAAAGATGATGTGTTTACTTCAATTCATATTGAAGAACATAAAATCGAACAAAGAGCAACAAAACTTGGAGAAGAAATTATTACAGCAGATATTCCAAACGCTTCAAAAGAATCGCTAAGAAATTTAAATGAAGATGGAATTATTAACATTGGTTCAAGAGTTAAAGTGGGTGATATTCTTGTTGGAAAAATTACACCTAAAGGTGAGGAAGATGTTTCACCTGCAGAAAAATTACTTGATTCATTACTAGGTAATAAAACTAAAAATACAAGAGATAGCTCAATGAGAGTTCCACATTCTGCAGAAGGTGTTGTTCAAGATATTAAAATTCTTTCTAAAGAAAATGGTGATAATTTAAATGATGGAGTTGAAAAAATCATTAAAGTATATATTGCTCAAAAACGTAAGTTAAGAGAGGGTGATAAAATGTCTGGAAGACATGGTAATAAAGGAGTTGTCTCTAAAGTATTGCCTGTCGAAGATATGCCATATACTGAAGATGGAACACCTTTAGATATTATGCTTAATCCACTTGGAGTTCCTTCAAGAATGAATGTTGGTCAAGTTCTTGAAGTCCATTTAGGAATGGCTGCTAAATTATTAAATTTAAAAGTTGCCACACCAATTTTTGATGGTGCAAACTTTCAAGAAATTCAGGAAATGTTTAAAGAAGCAGGAATGAAAGAAAGTGGTAAATTTACATTAACAGATGGAATTACTGGTGATAAAATCGAAGATGATGTTACTGTTGGGATTATGTACATGCTTAAATTGTCACATATGATCGACGATAAAATGCATGGTAGATCAATAGGACCATACTCATTAATTACACAGCAACCGTTAAGAGGTAAAGCAAATAATGGTGGGCAAAGATTTGGAGAAATGGAAGCTTGAGCTATTGAAGCATATGGAGCATCACATTTATTACAAGAAATGACAACTCTAAAATCAGATGACATCAAAGGACGTAATGAATTATATAATTCAATTGCAAAAAGTGGAAAAATTCCAACTCCTTCAATTCCTGAAGGTTTCTGAGTACTTTATTATGAATTAAGAGGACTATGTCTTAACTTAGGTTTCTTAGATGATGAAGGAAATGAAGTTGAAATAGATAACACATTATAAGGAGGAAAAGATGGCAGAAACAAATACAGAATTACAAAATGAAAAAAATTCTTATCAAGATAAATTAAATGAGATCGCACCTTCTATTCAGAATGTTCAACTTTCTTTAACAACAAAAGAACAAATTCTTTCATGATCATCTGGTGAAGTTACAAAACCAGAAACAATTAACTATAAAACACACAAACCTGAAAGAGATGGCTTGTTTGATGAAAAAATCTTTGGTCCAACAAGAGATTATAGATGTGCTGTTTGTGGTAAAAAACACAAAAGATCAGATGTTGGAAAAACTTGTTCAGCTTGTGGTGAGGCAGTAATCGAATCAAAAATGGCTAGAAGAAGAAAAATGGGGCACATTGAACTTGCTGCACCAGTTTCACATATTTGATTTTCAAAAGTTAATTATTCAACAATAAGACAAATTTTAGATTTTAAACAAGAAGAATTAGAATCAATTCTATATTTTAGAGCACCAATTATCTATGATGATGGTGGCTTTAAAACTGCTGCTAAAGTTGGAACAATTATTTCTATTCAAAAAGCAGCAGGGATTTATAGAAAAATCCTAACTGAAATAATGAAAAAATCTGATAGTGCAGAAATCAAAAAAGCAACTAATGAAAAAATTGATCAATTATTAGTGGATGCTAATTCACAAATCACTAAAGAACAAGGGATTGATTTTTATGAATATAATTCCTTTATTATGAGACATTCAGACATTAGAATTGGTTTTGGTGCTGAAGCAATTAAAATTTTATTAGAGAATATTGATCTTAAACAAAAATTAAGAAAAATTCAAAAAGATATTGCTACATCTAAATCTAAAACTGGTGTTTCAGCAATGTTTAGAAAAGTTAAAACAATTGAATCATTTATTATTTCAGGCCAAAATCCTGCAGAAATGATTGTTGAAGTTATTCCAGTTATTCCAGCAGACTTAAGACCTTTAATTCAATTAGATGGTGGTAGACACTCTACTGTTGATTTAAATGAACTATATAGAAGAGTTATCATAAGAAACAATAGATTAAAACAATGACTAATTATTGGAGCTCCAGAGCTTATTGTGCAAAATGAAAAACGTATGTTACAAGAATCTGTAGATGCTTTATTTGATAACACAAGAAAAGCAGTTCCTGTTAGATCTAAAGATAATAGAGATTTAAAATCATTAGCTGAAAATCTTAAGGGTAAACAAGGGAGATTTAGACAAAATCTTTTAGGAAAAAGAGTTGATTATTCTGGAAGATCAGTTATTGTTGTTGGGCCAGATTTAAAACTTCATCAAGTAGGTTTACCTAAACAAATGGTTGTTAAATTATTTGAACCATTTATTGTGCAAAGATTAGTTGAAGAAGGAATTACAAAATCAATTAAACAAGCTAAAAAAATGATTGAAATTTATGATGATAGAATTTGATCATATGCGGCTGATGTTATTAAAGGACATCCAGTTCTTCTTAACAGAGCACCTACATTGCACAGATTATCAATTCAAGCATTTGAACCAGTTATTACAGCAGGTAAAGCAATTAGACTTCATCCATTGGTAACTCCTTCATTCAATGCTGATTTTGATGGAGATCAAATGGCAGTTCATGTTCCTTTATCTAAAAAAGCTAAAAAAGAAGCAACAGAATTAATGCTTTCAAGTAAAAATATTTTAGGTCCTAAAGATGGAAAATTAATTTTATCTCCATCACAAGATATTATTCTTGGAATGTACTTTTTAACTAAAGTTGTTAAAAATGGACTTGGTTCTAATACAGTTATTTCATCATACGATGATTTAAATAATAAATTAATTACAAAAAAACTTCATATTCATTCAATAGTAGCAATGCCATTAACTATTTTTGGCAAAAAATTTAGTAAAGAAATTTCTAATGGCAAAAAATATATTGTCTCAACAGTTGGTAGATTTTTGATTAATCAAAAAATTCCTGAAGACTTCACTTTTGTAAATAATATTGACGTTAATAAACCAATAAGTATCGAAGAAATGAACGTTATTGAGTCTGCATCTGAATTACCAAAAGCGTTTGAAAATGTATTTGAAGAACTTCAACCTTGAAAAAATAAAGATGTTTCAAAACTTATTGAAAAAGTATTTGAACATAATAGTGATGATATTCCAAATTTCTTAGATGCAATAAAAGAATTAGGATTTTATTATTCAATGATGTCTGGAGTATCAATGTCAATTGATGACATTGTAACTATTAAAGATAGAGCTGAAATTATTTCTTCTGGAGATGCTAAAGTTGAATTCTTACAAGAGAAAAAAGATGAAGGTTTAATAAGTGATGATCAAAGATACCAAGAAGTAATTAAAGTTTGATCAGATATTAAAGATAAAATTCAAGAATCTCTTTCAAAAGAAATTAAGTTACATCCAAATAACCCATTATTTATGATGATGGATTCAGGAGCTCGTGGAAACATTTCAAACTTTGTTCAATTAGCTGGGCTACGTGGTTCAATGTCTAAAGCAGCACATGAATATGCAGCTTTAAAAAGACAAGGATTCGTAGTTAGAGCTACAGAAGAAATTCCAATTAAATCATCATTTAAAATTGGTTTAACACCATTTGAATATTTCTTATCAACTCATGGTGCACGTAAAGGACTTTCAGATACAGCAACAAAAACAGCAGAATCTGGTTACTTAACAAGAAGACTTGTTGATGCTGTACAAAATATTAAATTGGTTGAAGAAAATTGTGGAACAAATAAAGGTGCTTTTGTATCGACTATTTATGATACAAGAACACAGGCAGTAATTGAATCATTATATGATAGAATTATTGGAAGATTCCCAGTTGAAGATGTTAAAGTCGGAAATAAAGTTCTTGCTAAACAAAGTGAGGTTATTAGTGAGGAACAAGCGCAAGCAATTGTTGACGCAGGTATTAAAAAAGTTGAAATTAGATCTGTTCTTGCATGTCAATCAAAATATGGTGTTTGTCAAAAATGTTTTGGTGTAGATTTAACAACAAATAAAGCAGTAGATGTTGGTGAAGCTATCGGAATTATTTCAGCACAATCAATTGGTGAACCAGGAACACAATTAACAATGCGTACATTCCATACTGGAGGGGTTGCTGGTGTATCAGATATTACACAAGGTTTCTCAAGACTAATGGAACTTGTTGATGCAAATAAATCACCAAAACAGCAAGCAATCATTGCTAAGGCAGCAGGAAAAGTAGAAGAAATAAATGTTTTCAAAGAAAACAAATATGGTCAACCTACTCAATATACATTAACAATTTCATCTGAATTAGATTCTAAAGATTATGTTGTTGATTCAACATCATTCTTAAGAGTTAAAAAAGGTGACGAAGTTAAAGCTGGACAAAAAATTACAGAAGGTTCAATTCAATTACAAGAATTATTAGAGGTTGCTGGTTCAAGAGCTACCGAAATATATTTAATTAAAGAAATGCAAAAACTATATAGAATCCAAGGAATTAATATTGCGGATAAATATATGGAAGTTATTATCAAACAAATGCTTTCAAAATTCCAAATATTGGATGCAGGAGACTCTAATTTATATATTTCAAAAATTATTTCTGCAGATGCCTTAAGAGAAATTAATGAAAAATTAATTGCTGAAGGTAAAACACCAGCATATGGAAAACAAATTATTATTGGGGTTAAACCATTACCTCTATACTCAGAGTCATTCTTATCAGCAGCGTCTTACCAAAGAACGGCAGACGCATTAGTTTCAGCATCAATTATTAAAAAAGTAGATCACCTTAAAGGTGTTAAAGAAAATGTTATTGTAGGATCATTAATTCCTGTAGGAACAGGTATTAAAAAACCACAAGGTAAATATGATATCTTTGATGATGAAACATTTGATATACAAGATTATAATTTTGAACAACCTCTAAATGTGGAGTTAAATATTACTGAAGAGGAAGAAGATTTTAAAAATAAACTTGAAGAAGATTTATAAGATAAATTAATAATTTAAACACTGGCATTAAGCTAGTGTTTTTTATTTATAATTATTATGTAATGATTTGAAAATTAGATTATCTTAATATGTATATTTCTGCGAAAAAAAATTTAAATGCAGAAAATGTAGAAACATTATCTACAAAAAAAATTAGACATATTGGAAAAATGTATAAAAAAGAATATTATTCACATTATAAAAAGAAAACATTTTTTTCTTGGTTTTTTGATAATTTAGAAAATACTGAATCATTTATTCGTCGGGTAAAAAAATTATTAAAAAAATTAGAAATTGATTTAACAGACAAAGAACAAATAGAGATAGAGGCTTTAGAAGCAAGAGAATTTACTACAAGAAGAGCTTTTAAAACTATTGAAGCTCCATACCTTAATAATGAAAAAAGTGTTACACTTAAAAATAATATTTTTTTCTTGCATAGAGACGTAAGAACATATATCAAAAAGAAAGAACTTCTTGTTAAGATATATACAGGAGAATTATTGCTTACTGCTAAGGAAATAGTTTTTTATGATCGTGATAATGATGAAATACAAAAAGTAATTAATTTTGAAGATATTTCAGGCATTGTACTAAAAAAATATGCCGTTATTATTAAGGTTATAGGCCGTAAAGATATATATGTTAGATATAAAGATAATGAATTACTATATATATCTTTAAAAAGAGCCATAAAAACTAAGTCCAAAGTTAATTTTTCTAAAGATGAACAAAGTGATAATACGATTGAAAAAACATTAGAAACTATTTTAAAAATTAATTAATTCAGAAATATTTTATATAATAAAAAAACATCTTTTAAAGATGTTTTATTTTAATATCTTATCAAGAACCTCTTGGTTATTTATTTTATCAACTTCATGGTCATAATAAGGAATTATGTGTAAATGAGTGTGAAAAACAACTTGTCCTGCTGAAGTTCCTATATTAGACACTAATTTAACTCCTGAAGCATTAAGGTTTTTCATTAATAATGTACTTATTTTTTGTGCAATATTTATGATAGACTCTTTAACATTTTGAGAATTATTAAATATGTTTTCTTGGGTTTCTTTTGGTATAAGAAGAGTGTGCCCTTGTTGTTTAGGACTTATATCAAGAATTGCAATATAAAATTTATCTTCATAAACAATAAGAGAAGGAAGTTTTTTGTTTATTATTTGATTAAAAATATCTTCTGCCATTTTATTTTAAAATATCTGAAGGTATTAATGTTCCATACTTACTATCATATTTACCAGATAATTCTATATAGAAACCTTTGTCATGTCAAAATTGTCTTGCTTTAGAAATAAGATCAGCATTATGGAATTGAATAATTTTTTCAGCTAAATAAATTTCTCCTAAGTAGGCCATACTAGAGTCATTTTCTCCATTAATTTTTGTTGTTGGATTAAATCATCTATCAAAAATATATTGTCTATTTTCATCATCTTCGCTTGCTTTAACTCAGTAATTAGTATCACTGCTGCTTTTTTTAGCGAATAATGAAAAATTAACTGATGCATAATTGTCTTTTTCATCTCCTATTTTTTTAGCAAAAGCATAGGGATACATTTGACTATAGTTATATATATAACCTTTGTCTCCTTCTTTCGGTGGTCATTTTGCATTTCAATCTGAGTCACCAATTATAGCTCCTCCACCTTTGGCACCGTCATTAGTTGCACGGTAATAATTACCTGTTTTTAGAATATCAGTATTTGTACTTGTTGATTGTGTTGTGGATTCTTCCCCCTTTTTGGTATTCCATTCTCAAGTACGATCTATTTTAGTTCAGTCTTCTTTAGCTTTTCCCTGGCTTGGAATCCCCATTGTTATACCATCGAAAGCTTTAAAAACATCAGTACCGCTACCAAAACTTCTATTAATAACATTTGGATCTGTTAATGCATCAATATTTTTAAACTTATTTAGATAAGAATTTCAATCATTAGGATTTGCTTTAGTTGTATCTGGTATTTCTGTCAACTCATGCCAAATATTTTCTTTACCTTTTTTTCCAGTGAAAAAATCATATGATTTTTTTGCATCAATTTCAAATGATGAAACCATTGAAGGTTTATCATAAGTCAGTTCTTTTGTAAAATTATAGTCATATAGTGAAGATGAACTTGTTTGTCATAAGTATGAATATGCCATCATATCAGTTAAGAAAGACTCTATGTAACTTGTATTTTCACTTAAGACTTTAATTATTTTCTCAAATAATTCTTTTATTTTATCCTTAACACCCTCATCACCACTATTGCCACCTTTTTTAAATTCGAAATATGTTAATGATATTAATTCGTGATAACTATCAGCTGTTTGTGATTGAATAGTAATTTCATTTACTAAAGATTTTACAGAAGCTGAATTTTTAACGGCTTCAGGTGCAGAATTTAATAAATAGTCATAAACTGAGTTGCTTGTTGTTTGGGTTAATAATTTAGTTTTTACAAAATTTTCTTTTAACTTATCAATTGTGATTCCTGAATTTTTTAAAATATAAGGAATATTTCAATTTGTATTAGATGTTAAAATAGAATCTCAATCACCTTTTACTCATTCACCATTTTCATATTTTTCATTAAATAGAACACCATGCATAAAACTATTTTCAATCGCTTTTGCGTTCTCTGAATCGCTTTTTTCTGCGTCATTTCATGAACCTTTTAAAAAATTATTATTAAAATGAAATGTAATAAAATCTGGGGCTTTTTTGTTTGCGAAACCAATTCCAATCCCAGCCCCTAAAGAAGCTCCTAAAACAATAATTAAAATTGCACTTGATATTATATTAAATCTTTTACTACTCATAATTCTCACCATCTTTTGTTTTTATTACTGGTTGATATTGACCTATATTTAAATTTTTAGTTTCATTTTTTAATATATACCATGTATTATTATTGTTTAAAATTGTTTGAAAATAGTTTGCGTTAAATGCATTTGTATCATATAAATCAGAATGAGATTGGTAAAAATCTTTAGCTTCTTTATATTTTTCATTTGCATCTTTTAAAGATTTTGCCTGTATACCAATTAATCATTTTTTAATTAACTCTTGATTTAAGAAATTATTTGTATTTGATTTTAAACTACCATTAGCCATACCATATATAATATCATCTAAGTTTTCTTTTACTCAATTTTTAAAATTATCATAAATTTTAAAGTCATTATTTTCTTTTTTATTTCAACCTATTGTTTTATTTTTTTTATTTAAATATTTTTTAACTAAAACATTTTCTGCTTTATATTTGTCTGGTTCATCTTTTTTTCTTAAATTTTTTGTTTCAGTTTTTGCTGTAATTCCAATCATATGTAAACCATCTTCAGCTATGAATGATGCATATGTTTTAGGGTTAGGGTTAGGGTGTTTTGGGTCATTTGAAACGTCTTTCCAATCTAAGACATTAATTCTTTTTACTTCTCCTTTGTTTAATAATTTATCTGCTTGAAACCCTTCAACTAATTTAGAACCAAAAGTTTCTAATTGTGAAGCTGTTGCATAATTTATATCTTCCGTTGTAGTTTTTGCTGTTTCAGTTTTTGAATTAAATTTAGCTTCTTTGAAAGCACTATCAATAACTGTTGCAAAATCTTGACTTTTTGGTGTTATATCGTCGTTTAATAAGCTTGATTGATAGACGCTTACATTTTCAATAGGTTTAGATAATGATAGTTTATTTTGACTCATTATGCTTTTGTCATTTGATTTTGGTGTTCACCCTTCTCCGTTGGATAAGTCTTTTAAATTTTTTCAGAATGTTAATGACTCTTTTACATTATCTTTTGTAACTTTTATTTGGTTACCTGTAATATCTGCTTTTGAAGAATCATCTTTATATGGAGTGAATGGCATTACACTATCATTAAATACAATTGGTTGATATGCAATTAAATACATCTTCATCAAATTTTGCTCAGTTAAAAAAGTTTCAGTTCCAGCCGAAGGGTTAGAAGTTCTTAATCAAGTTATTGTTTTATCAGATGATGTTTTTACATCAGAAATATATTCAGCACCACTTGCATTAGTTCCGCTTTCTTCTTGAAATTGGTTAGTTTCAAGAATAGAAATTGTTTTATTTTTATATGTTACAGAAACAATAGAATTTTTATATTGTTCATCATTTGCAAAACCTTCTGAAGATAATTTTTGTTGTCAAGCGGTTTCTCAAGTATTACCATATTTATCTTGCATTGCCTCTTTTTCAGATTTGATTCTTTTATCGGCTTCATCATTAGTATTATTAACTAAAAATGTATAGTCATCATTGGTAAATTGATTTCAACCTTGATCTTTCATATCCTCTAAATTTTTAATATATGCTTCGTTTTTAGCATTTTGAATAGCAAATTTATCTTTTGCATCTTGATCTGATGGTTGAGGAAATACAGCTATACTAGTATGTTTAAAATAGCCTGATGCTGCCATTCCTGCAGGAATCATCCCACCAATAATAATTAAAGATGCGACAAAAACAAGAAGACTTTTTTTTCTAACATCTTCATACCATTTTCCTTTACTTTCTATTCAACTTCGTTCTTCATAAAAAGAATTATTTGATGTTGAATTTTCTGGTTTTAAATTACTAGATGATTGTAAAGTTTCTTGTTTACTTTCGTCTTTGTTTGTATCTAAAGAAATTTCTTTAGTTTCTCTTTCGTCATCAATTTTCATAATCAAAGAAATTATATATTAATTTATATATAAAGATTGTTATATTATTATATAGCCGTTATAATAATAGTGATGAAAAAAGACATAGATAGTAAAGTTGTTAGTGAATTTAAAATATTAAAAGAAAACCCTTCATTAACTTATTTAAATTCTGCATCAACTTCAATCATGCCAAATGTTGTTTTAGAAACGTTAAATAGTGTTTATTCTAATAGTATTACATCTTATAAAAAGTCTTTTAATTATAAAAATAAAGACAATGAAAAAGAAATAAACCAAACATATGAAAAATTAGCTCTTTTTTTAAATGCAGATAAGGAAAATTTAGTGCCTTCCTATGGTACGACCGATGCAATTAATAAAATAGCTTTTTATTTAATATCTAAAATGAATGATGGTGACGAAATTATATTGGGTGCATTAGAACATGCATCTAATATTTTGCCATGAATAAATATTGCTAATGTATTAAATAAAAAAATTGTTTTTAAATGATACAAATTAAAAGATTGAAGTATAGATTTAGATGATTTAAAAACACTTATAACAGATAAAACAAAGGTTGTATCAATGGCACATATTTATAATACAACTGGGCAAGTTAATGATATAAAAAAAGTAAAAGAATTGATTGGAGATAAAGTCATTCTTTTTGTAGATGCTGCACAATCTATTAGTCATGTCAAAATCGATGTTAAAGAAATGGGTTGTGATTATTTAGCTTTTAGTGCTCATAAAGCCTTTGGTCCTTTATCGTTAGGTTTTATATACATTAAGGATATAAAAAATGCTAAGCCATTTAATGTTGGGGGAGGAATGAATTATGATTATTCTAAAGATACCTATATTCCTAAAGAAGGAAGATTAATGTTTCAAGCAGGAACACAAGATGTTCCAGGGATTATTGCATTTGGAAAATCTTTAGATTTTATAAATAGTTATGGAATCCAAAATATTAAAGATCATAATTATGCTCTAAAAGAATATGCAGAAAAATTAATTAGTAAATTGCCAAACATAAAAATAATTAACAAAGGAATTAAGTCGTCAATTTTATTTTTTGAGGTTGAAAATGTTGCTGCTGAAGATGTTGCTTATCATTTATCTCAAGATAATATTATTGTGAGAGCAGGAACTTGTTGTGTAAAAATCAAAAATGATCTTTACGAACAATATAAATCAGTAAGGGCTTCATTTCATTTTTACAATACCAAAGAAGATATTAATAAACTATACAATTCATTAAAAAGTGGAGGTGACTTCCTTGACAAACTTTTCACAAAGAGATAAACTTTTAAAACATGTTAATAATCCCACGCAAAAAGGTTTAAATAAAGAGCAAAAAAAAGTTTCTTTATATGTTAATGTCGATAATTGTGAAGATAATTTTTTTGTATATCTTTTAATGGAAAATAATATACTTAAAATAGCCAGATTTGAGGGCGATGGTTGTGCTATTTCAAACGCATCTATGGATTCTGTTTTAAGTTTTATTGAGGGGAAAGAAAGAAATTTCGTTATTAATTTTATTAATAGGTTTGTAAAATTTATTAATGGCGATATAAATGAAATAGAAGACGAATTTATGTTTTTTAAATTAATCCAAGATCATAAATCAAGGAAAAAGTGTGCATTAGCACCAATATCCACAATTAGAAAGGTTATAGAAAATGAATAATATTTTAGATTTAAATTTACAATACGCAAATGTTTCAGAAGATGAAATAAAAAATACAGAGGAAAAAGTTGCAAATATTCACAATAACATAATAAATAAATTAGGTGCAGGAGCAGAATTTACTGATTGAATTTCATGGCCAGAAAATTATGATAAAGAAGAAGTTGAACAAATAATTCAAAAAGTTAATGATTTAAAATCAAAAGGGGTTGAAAAACTTGTTGTTATTGGTATAGGCGGATCATATTTAGGTGCAAAATCTGCAATAGATTTTGTCAAAGGAAGTATTAATTTTCAAAATAATATTTTCTTTGCTGGAAATATAATATCATCATCTTTAATTCAACAAATAGAGAATCAAATTAAAGATTCTAAATGAGGTATTTGTGTTATTTCTAAATCAGGAACAACATTAGAACCATCATTAGCTTTTAGACATTTTGAAAAAAAATTAATTGAAAAAGAACAAGATAATGCAAAAGATTTAATTGTTGCAGTTACTGATAAAGAAAAAGGAACTCTAAAAATGTTAGCTGAAAAAAAAGGTTATAAAACTTTTGTAGTTCCAGATGGTATTGGGGGAAGATTTTCAGGTATTACTCCAGTCGGATTGTTTGCGATGGCTTTTGCTAATATTGATATTAAAAAATTGTTACATGGCGCTAAAATAGCAATGGATGATTTAACAAAATTAGAAAATAATATCGCATATAAATATGCTGTTGTAAGATTTATCTTAAATACAAAAAGAAATCTTTTTGCTGAATGATTTATCAGTTATGACTCTGATTTAAATATGACACTTGAATGATTAAAACAATTATTTGGAGAATCAGAAGGTAAAGATGGCAAAGGGATCTTGCCAATATCAGCAATATTTAGTAGAGACCTTCATTCACTTGGTCAAATTATTCAAGATGGTGTAAAAAATACATTCGAAACAACAATCTGAATAAATGAAAGTAAAGATGAAATCATTATTGAAGAAAATAAAGATAACTATGATGGATTAAATTATTTGACTGGCAAAACTATGCATGAAATAAATAAACAAGCTTTTAAAGGTGTTGTTCATGCACACTCTGTTGAAGGCGGAATACCTAATATTATAATTACACTTAAAGATAAATCAGAAGAATCACTTGGTTATTTATGATACTTCTTCTTTATGGGTGTGACAATGTCTGCATATTTAAATGAAGTTAATCCATTTAACCAACCAGGTGTGGAATTATATAAAAAAAATATGTTTACTAATTTAAAAAAATAAAGATTTATGATAGGATTATTAAAAGGAAAATTATAAATGGTTAAAGAAAATATAGATAATAAAAAAACAAAAATCAAGCCTTTAATTTCTATTTCAAATATTGTTAAAAGTTATGGAAAAACGGAAGTTCTTAAAGGTATATCATTTGATGTTAATCCTGGGGAAAGAGTATCCATAGTTGGTGCAAACGGTGCAGGGAAAACTACTTTAAGTGAAATTATCGCCAAAGTTAAAGATCCCACATCAGGTAAAATAACTTACAATTTACATAAAAAGATTGATAAAAAAACAAAAAAAATTACATATGAAGAAGCTAAAAGTAAATCAGAAATTTCAAGTAAAATTGGAATTCAATTTCAAGATTCATCTTATCCAGATTTTTATAAAGTATCTGATTTAGTAAATTTTGTTATTAATGCCGCAGGTATAAAAATAACTAATAAAAGATTAGAGGAATTATATGAAACTTTTGATTTGAAAAATTTAAAAAATGATATTGCAAAAGGTCTTTCTGGTGGTCAACAACAAAGGCTTAATATTTTGATGGCTATTGTTAATGATCCTTTATTATTAATTTTAGATGAAGTAGGAACAGGTCTTGATGTTGAATCAAGAACTAAAATAAAATCATATATACAATCATACGCAGATCATAATGATGCGACTATTTTGTTGGTTTCACATAATTCAGATGAAGTTGTTGAATTAACAGAAAGAGTTATTGTTATTCATAATGGAAAAATATATAGTGATCAGCCATTAGAAGATATTCTTAAAGAATGAAAACAATTTGATTTATATATGAATAATTTATATTTAAATGTTTTTAAAAAGAATTTGGATTTAAGAGCTAATAAAACTGGCAGACAATTTACTTTGAAAAAGGGTAATAAAAAAGAAAAAGGTAAAAATAAATAATGTTTGCTGTTTATAAATTACAAGCAAAAGCTTATTTTGCAAATATATTCGCAAGAGTAGATTTTATTACTGCTGTTTTATTTTTGGTTGTTGTCGGTACTGTTACTAAAATAAATGGAATTAGAACATCTGAAACTAACATTGCAGTAATTGCATCAATAAGTATTTTAATGATTTTAAATTCTGCAATGTGATCATTTGGACTACCATTTTTTCAAATGAAAGAATCAGTTCTTTTAAAAAGGATTGGTGCTACAAAAATATCTAAGCCTAAAGCTATTGGCGCTTTTTTGTTGTGGGGTTTTTCAACAACAGCAATGATTTTAATATGATTAGGTTTTTGAGTGGGGATATGTCAAATTCCATCAGTTGCTAAAGCAACAGATAACTTATTATTTGTTTCAAAAAGTAAGTGGGCAAAAGTTAATTGAGCAGGTTTTTTACTTGCAATAATTATTGCCTCATTGTCTTTTTATTCAATTGCATTTTTATTTGTTGCTATTAATAAAAATTCAGAAATTTATAATATTACAGGAACATTTTATTTTTTTATTGTTGCTTTTTTAGGTGGAGCTGTAGCGCCAACAGTTGGAAGAGAATGAATGACTGTTATTGGTTATATTTCGCCTTTAGGTTGAATATCAAAATTTATGGGTGATGCAATGCTTGGTATAAATGTATTTAATTTTGGGGGATATACTTCAATTGTGCAACAAGGAAAACACATAGATACTTTTTTTGCAGTTGGAAGAATTTTATTGCCAATTATTTTTGGTTCATTAGCTGCTGGAGCAAGCATTAAATTATTTAAATGAGATTAGGAAGGAAGAAAAAATGTTAGCGTTATATAAATTAGTTGCAAAAACAAATCTAAAATCACCAACAATATCATTCCCATTGATATTTCCAATTATTATTATGCTTTTACTTTCTACAGGTGTAGTTATTAATCCTGATTTAAAAAGTGTTGATAATGTTACACAAGTTAATAATCAAATTACAAATATTTTTGTTACTGTAGTTGCAATTGTTACTATGCAAACTGGACTTATGGGATTTGGATTTAACTTTATGAATCTTAAAAAATCAGTAATGTTAAGAAGAATTGGTGCCACAAAACTTAAAAAAAGTGAAGTTATTGGTGCGATGATTGGTTATGGCTTAACTATTTGACTTATCGCAATAACAGAGATTGTGATTTTATTAGAAATTTTTTCTGCTGCAAATTTCTTTTATTCTCCTGCCTTTAAAACTGTTACTAAAAATATTCCTAAAGTTGTTGGTCATTTTTATATTTCAAGTATTAATTGAGGTTTCTTTTTCTTAGCTTTAATAATTATGCTTATAGCTTCATATACAATCGGAATATTTGTTTGTTCTGTTTCAAAAACAGATAATTCATTCCAAGCTGTTGTTATGGCATACTTTTTTACAGTTTCGTTAATGAGTGGAATGTTGTTATCAACATATATTGAAGTATGAATGCGTTGAATAGGTTTCTTTTTACCACATGCTTATATAAATGAACTGTTTAAACTTTCCTCAGGAATTTTAACAATTGGTAGTGGTTCTTTTAATAATGGTCAAGAAGGTGGCAATATTAACACTTATAAATTTATTTTAGATATTATTATTCCTTTAGTTGTATCTGTTGCTGCATTAGGAGCGACAATTAAGTATCTTAAATTTGATTAGAAATAATATTTAAAACTTTTTTGTTTTCACATTTTTTTATTGACTTTTACTATATAATTAGAAAGACCAAAACCACATAATGTTATTTTAAATAATATGGAGGGGTAGCGAAGTCTGGCTAAACGCGGCTGGCTGTAAACCAGTTCCTTAGGGTTCGGGGGTTCGAATCCCTCCCCCTCCACCATGTACATTGGCCTGTAGCCAAGCGGTAAGGCAACTGGTTTTGATCCAGTGATGCGTAGGTTCAAATCCTGCCAGGCCAACCACATTATGACCTCATAGCTCAGTCGGTAGAGCAATTGGCTTTTAACCAATGGGTCGAAGGTTCGAGTCCTTCTGGGGTCACCACGCCCAGGTGGTGGAATTGGTAGACACGAGGGATTTAAGCTCCCTTGGCAGAAATGCTGTGTGGGTTCAAGTCCCACTCTGGGCACCAATTTTCAAAAAGAGAAATATTTTAGAATATTTCTCTTTTTTTCTTTTTAATTCAATAAACAAAATATAGTATCATTAAGTTATGAGTAATAATCCTTTTAATCAAGGCAGAAATTCCATGAATATGGAAATGTTAAAAAATTATAGAACAAGTCCACTTATTAAATATAGTGTGTCTTTTTTTTGTGGATTATTATCATTTATTATATTAATAATATTCGTAGGAACAACAAGTCCACATTTCCCAAGAAATAACAATGGCTATGTTCCTCACTTCAATTTAAATTACGGAATACTTTGAGCTATAGGGTTTGGTGCGATAGCATTTAATACTATATTAGCCGGATTATTTGTTAGATTTTTAAAAGATGTGAAAATTGATATTATTCCTTTAGTGTTAAGTTTTTCATTTGCAATTTTTGCTTATTGAATCTTACCAGTTAAAATTTGAGTTTATTTTTTAGTAATTCCTTTATTTGCAATCTTAGGATTTTTTATCGGTATTATGTTTGTGCTGATGTATAGTATATATAAATTTGCAAAACAAGCAAAACAACATCCAGGGCAAAATCCATTTGAATCAATGGGACCAAATGGTCCATTTATGCATGATTCACAAAACATTAAAGATGCAAAAGTTGAAGAAGTAAAAAATGAAGATAATCCCTTTGTGGATTTAGACGAGTCTGAAAAAGACGATAATGAATAAAAATAATAGAAAAGATAATTTTAAACAAAAAATAGATAAAAATCCAAAAGGTAGATTCTTAAAACTTCTTACCAAATATTATAAAATATTTCCTAAGATGTTTGCAGCTATGACATTTTTTGTTATATTAAATGTAATTACAACAGTAGTTCAACCTAAATTGCTTAACAATTTATTAAAAGCAGTTGTAAATTCAAAAACAGTATATGGCTTAGAATGATGAGAGTGAATTTTAATTATGTTTGGTGTTTTAACATTGACTATTACATTTACTTTTTTGAGTGGTATATTTGGTGGTAAGCTAGCTAAAAAAATAGAAATAGGATTAAGAACAGATGTTCTTAATAATTTAATTAAACAAGACATAAGTTTTTATTCCAAAAGTAAATCAGGAGAGACGCTAACAAAAGTAATTCAAGATACAGGAATAATTGGGGATCAATCTAGGTCAATTCCATCTACATTAATTTCTGTATTTTTAACATTTATTGGTGCGGCATTAGTTTTATTCTTTATTGATTGAAAATTAACATTAATTTCCTTTTTATTTGTTTTGATTATTTTACTAATTGTTATGCTTTCATTTAAAGCAATTACTAAAAGAATGTGAAAGGCTAGAAAAGAAATTACAGAGGTTAATGGTAAAGTAACTGATAAATTAAATGCTATTTCATTAATAAAATCTTTTGGAAGTGAAAAAGAAGAAAAAGAAGAATTTAAAAAAATTCATGGAGAATATTATAAAGCAAGTAAAAAGGTAGTTACTTCTTCTACATTAATAGGAACATTAATTACTGCTGGAATATCTTCATTATCAATAGTTGTTATAGCTTTTGCAGCATTGTTTTATCAAAATGAACCTTTAAAATTAATCACAATTTTACCTGCCTTTTTATCTGGTGTTTCATTGATGGCTTTTCCAATAATAAGAATATCTATTTTGGTGTCTGGATTGGCGCAAGGTTCTTCATCTTCTGCAAGATTGAATACTTTATTAAATATGAAAACTAAAATAGATGTTTTAGAAAAAGAAGATAAAACATATATTAGAAAACTTAAAGGTGATATAAAATTTGAAAATGTAGTTTTTGCATATCCAGAAAAACCTGAAAATATAATTTTGCCAAAAACAAAATTTACATTTGAAGAAGGAAAATCTTATGCTTTTGTTGGAAAAACAGGAGTTGGTAAATCAACTATAAGTAAATTATTATTAAGGTTTTATGATCCACAAAATGGAAAAGTAACAATTAATAATGGACTAGATCTTAAAAAAGTTTATCTTCCTTCATATTTAAAACATGTAGGCTATGTAGAACAAGATCCTGTAATTTTATATGGTAGTATAAAAGATAATATTAAATATGCTTTTAATGAAGCTAGTGATAGACAAGTTATAAATGCTGCTAAAAAAGCTAAACTACATAATATAATTATGACTTGGCCAGAAAAATATGATTCTATAATAGGGGAAAGAGGAGTTTTATTATCTGGAGGACAAAAACAAAGATTAGTACTTGCCAGAATGTTTTTAAAAAATCCTTCTTTATTAATTTTAGATGAAGCAACATCATCATTAGATAATATTGTTGAAGCCGAAATTAATAATGAACTAAAAAATTTATCAAAAGGAAGAACAACAATTATTATTGCACATAGATTAAGTACAATAAAGGATGTTGATACTATTGTTGTTCTTAAAGGAGATGATGGGATTGTTGAAACTGGCACATTTAAAGAATTAATTTCTAAAGATGGTTATTTCCAAAAATTATATAAAGCAGGGCTTATGAAATAATATTTTTGTCTTTTAAGTCTTTTAATAAGATATTATATTTTTCTAATTTTCAATTTGCAATTTCTTTAAATATTTTTTTATTAGAAATTGTTTGCTTATAAAGAGCTCATCTATGTCAAAAAATTTGTAAAAAAGCACAAACAATCATTAAATCTTTTTTGTTAATATTTTTGTCATATTGATTTATAAAATATTCAATTTGTGTTTCAGTTATATCTCTTTCTGTAATAAAAGATGCTAAATCAAAAATAAAATTTCCTTTTCCAGAGTATTCAAAATCAATTAGAACAATTTTATTATCAACTTTTAATAAATTACCCTCAACAACATCATTATGTAATATTACTTGTTTTCCTTTTTTTAATATTGACATTGCAGCGCAAAATATTTTTTTTTCATCAATATCAATATTAATATCTTTTAATAATAATTTTAAATAAGGTTTTTTAAAATTGGCTATTTTTATTTTTTTTGTATTAATTTTATGTAAATTTTTAAGACTTTGAGCTACCAATTTTAAGTCGCTTTTAGTCATTTTATTATCATTAAATTTAACATGTTTAAAATACTCAATAGAAATTTGGTCTTTTGTTATTTTTTTATTTTTAATGTCAAGTTTATTTAAAATTTTTTCTTCTTGTCTTCCGAATTTTTTTTGAAATTCATCGTTGTCATATTTCTTAATAATCATATTTTTATTTGTGTCTAAAATAATTTTATTAGAAAGACTTTTAATTTCTTTAATCATAATGTAACCTATTTTAATTTATATTATTATTTACTTTAATAAGTATTATATAATATTAATATGAAATTTGATTTAGAACATTATATTATTAGCAAGATCGAAGCAAATTTTTGGAACGAGAATTGTGCAATTCCTACTGAGTCCGAATTAATAAAAATTTCTAGTCTCTCTAAAATGAGCATTAGAAAAGTTATTGATAAATTAAAAGAAAGAGAAATATTATATACAATACAAGGACGAGGAGTCTACGTTTCACCATTTCACCATAGTTCTAAGATAGAAAAACTATCGGAAATATTAAAAGCAACAAAGGTTACAGTATTACCTTCACAATCTAAAGTGCCACAAATTTTACTAAGAAGATTTAATGCGAATTTTGAAATAGATTCAAAAAAAACTTTAACATTTGTTAAGTTATATTTTGTTAATGACGAAATAGTTGCTTTTACTATAAATTGATTAAACAATGAAGCTAATAAATATGACTTAAAAAATATTTGTCAAAACAAAGTTTCAATATATGATAACGATGATTTTAACAAACAAATAAATTATCATAGATTGGAAAAAACATCAGTATCTGATAAAAACATTTTGTTGACTAAATATGAATTTGTTCCTACAATATATTCATATTTTATAAATAGAAATAGACATGTGTTGATGATTAGAGTAACTAAAATGAAACCTAGGTTTTATAGCTCTCTAGAAGTTAAAAATAAATAATTTTTTTAATCTAATATATATAAATATTAGGTTTTTTTTATATTATAATACTAAATGAAAGGAAAATTTATAATATGAAAAAAATTGCAATTAATGGATTCGGAAGAATTGGAAGGCTAGCATTTAGACTTTTATTCGAAGATCCAACAGTTGAGGTTGTAGCAATTAACGACCTTACTGACGCTAAAACATTAGCACATTTATTAAAATATGATACAGCACAAGGTAATTATAAAATTGACTCAATTTCAGTTAAAGATAAAAATATTATCGTTGATGGAAAAGAAATCAAAATTCTTGCTGAAAGAAATCCAGAAGATCTTCCTTGAGGAGATTGAGATATTGATTTAGTTATTGAATCAACAGGGATTTTTGTTACAGAAGAAGGTGCACAAAAACATATTACAGCTGGAGCAAAAAAAGTTGTTATTTCAGCACCTGCTAAAGGTGGAGAAATTAAAACAGTTGTTTACAACGTAAACCACGAAGTAATTGAAGCAAGTGATAAAATCATTTCAGCAGCTTCATGTACAACAAACTGCTTAGCACCTATTGCTAAAGTTTTAAATGATAATTTTGGATTTGAAAAAGGATTTATGACAACAGTTCATGCTTTCACTAACGACCAAAGAATGCAAGACTCTCCACATAGAGACTTAAGAAGAGCAAGAGCTGGAGCAGCTAACCTTATACCTACAACTACAGGAGCAGCAGCAGCAGTTGGAAAAGTTTTACCAGTACTTTCTGGAAAACTTGCTGGTAATGCAGTTAGAGTTCCTGTTGTAACAGGGTCACTAGTTGATTTAACATTTACTTTAGATAAAGATGTAACAGTTGAAGAAATTAATGGTGCAGTTAAAGCAGCAGCTAATGAAACAATCGGGTACACTGAAGAACCAATTGTTTCTTCAGACATCATCGGAACTACATTTGGAACTTATTTTGATGCTTTAATGACATCAAAATTACCAACTGATAATGGTACACTTTACAAAATAGTTACATGATATGATAATGAAATGTCATATGTTAACCAATTAATCAGAACTATTAAATATTTTGCAAATTTATAATATAAAAATATTAATAATTAAACATCTCTTAGGAGATGTTTTTTGTTTATTATTAAAAATAATATTTAAATATTTTATTATAATTAAGTTAATGTTAGATATAAGATTACTTACAATTTATCCATTATTAGCCGATAGTGGAAGCGATCAAAATAAATTAATTATTTATGCAATTTTAATTTTTGTATTTTTGGGATTAACTATTTTTTTTGGATACTTATATTTTAAATTAAGAGATGATGACTCTCCAGTGGTTAAAATGCCTCATAAGCCTATAAAAAGATATTGAAATGAAAATAGATCTAAAATAATTGCAGGGATTGCTATTTCATGTATAGTGGTCATTGTAGGTATATTAGGCATGATGTGGCCTTTAATTTAGAAAGATGGAAGAGATGTTGAACTTATTATCGGAAAAAACTGAACCAATATTAATGATTGGTTATTTAATTGGGGCAATAATAATGTTTATTGCTTCAGCTTTATTTATTTACTTGTATTTTAAATGCAAAAAAACTGATGAATATCTTAGGGCTAAATATCAAGATCGTCCCTTAGGCTCTTTTAGAGGTTTTTGAGGCGAAAATAGATCAAGAATTTTAGCTTTTTTATCTACTGTTTGTTTTGCTATTTCAATAATTCTTTTAATGGGAGCATTTTTTCCTTCAGAAGTTAAAAAATCAACATTTTCGCTTACTAATATATACAACAATTACAATATGATATTAATTGCTTTATAATTTATGAGTATACAAATAAAAAATAATGAAAGGAAATAAACGATGAACTTATTTAAAAATGGTTTTATCGAAAAAATAGATGCAAAAATTGAACCAAAAACTGGTAAATTTTTAGCATTATTTTTTAGAATATCAACTTTAGTAATTTCTATTGTGGGAGTTCTTGCGATCTCTATCGGTTTTGGTTCTGTTGCTATTGATGCACATGCTAAAATTTCAACCGGAACAGTTTTAGCTGTATTCATTCCATGAATAGTTATTACTATTATTTTTTCATCACTATGATTTTATTTTTCAAAATGAAATGGGTAGTCAAATAAAAGAGATATGGGTGAAGTAAAAAAACAAATTATTATTAAAGACAAGAGGATGGCTGACGGAAGTGTTAAAGCTTTTTTCTCTAAATTATCAAGGGGATTAATGCTTCCTATTGCATTGTTGCCTATTGCAGGTTTATTTTTAGGTGTTGGAGCCGGTTTTGAAAATGTAATTAAAAAAGCAATGGATGGAAAATCACCAACATCTATAAGTCAAGCCACACTTATATTTGTGATTATGAAAAATATAGGTAATGTGGTTTTTGCAAACTTACCGATATTATTTGCGCTAGGAGTTGCAGTAGCATTTGCAGAAGATGCTGGTATTGCTGTTTTTTCAGCGCTTGTTGGATTTGTAATATTCAACGCTACTCAATCATCTATGATTTGAGGAGATCGTTATGAAATGAAAGATGGAGTTAAAGTATGACTTTCATATAATGTTTTATGATACAGAAATGTTGAAGCAGCTGTTATAGGAACAAATTTAGGAATTACATCACTGCAAACTTCAGTTTTTGGTGGTATAACAATAGGTTTATTTACAGCTTATTTATATAATAAATTTCATACATTTCAAATGCCAAAAGTTCTTGGATTCTTTTCAGGAACAAGATTTGTTCCTATAATTACATTAATATTAACTCCACTTATTGGTCTATTTTTCTTAATGATATGACCACTTGCTGGAATTGGATTAAGTAAAATGGGTGGTGGTTTAATGTCATTACCTGGAGGAACAGATTCATTTATTTTTGGTGTTGTTGAAAGATCTCTAATTCCATTTGGATTACATCATGCATTCTATACACCACTATGATTTACAAATGTTGGTGGACACTTAGATTTAACATCTGGTGCTAAAATTGGGACAGATACTGTTTTTGCAGGAAATCAAAAAATTTGATTTGCTTTTATAGCTTATAACATTCCTTTAAATATTGTTGACCATGTTGGAGGTAGTCCTATTAATGGTTGAACTGCAGTACGTAGTGGCGATATAATTAAAATTGCCAATACTGCGACTGGATATGGTTTTAATTTAACAAATGGTGTAAACCCTGGTTCATTTATGCAAGGTAAATTCCCAATTATGATGTTTGGATTACCAGCTGCCGGAGCAGCAATGATAATGGCCGCTAAAAAAGAGAAACGAGAAGTAGCGATGTCTGTTATAGGAGCAGCCTCAATTACAGCCTTTTTAACAGGTATAACAGAACCTATTGAATTTACATTCTTATTCTTAGCTCCAGTGCTTTACTATGGATTCCATGTTTGAATGGCAGGAATATCATTCTTACTAATGGATGTATTAGGAGCACATATGGGAATGACATTCTCAGGTGGAATATTTGACTTTGCATTATTTGGAATTCTTCCAGATGCAACAGGCTTAAATGCTAATTGCTACTGAGCAGTAATTATTGGTGTTGGTTTAATGCCTATTTACTACTTTGTATTTACATGATATATAAAACACTATAATATTAAAACACCAGGAAGAGAAGATAATAATTCTAATGAAATAAAACTGGTATCAAAAGCTGATTATAAAGCAGCTAAAGAAGCTAAAAAAAGTGGAACAAAAACAAGTTCGACTAAAAATACTAAAAATGCTGAACGTACTGAAAGAGTTTTATTATTAGAAAAAAACTTAGGTGGATTAGATAATCTTGTAAATATTGATGCTTGCATTACTAGATTAAGATTAACTGTTGCAGATAGATCCAAAGTTAACGATAAAGCTTTGACAGAAATGGGTGCAATGGGTATTGTTGGAAAAGGTAAAGCAATTCAAGTAATATTTGGTGCAGAAGCCGATAGATTTAAAGTTGAATTAAAAGAACTTCAAAAAAATAGAAAATAACTTTATAATTTAATATATTTTAAAAGAGACAGCTTTAAAACTGTCTTTTATATATAATGTAATTTAAAATATACAATAAAATATTTTCATTATTTATAAAAGTTTGAATGTTTATAATATTTTTTGTATAGCGAAAGGGAAACAATGATTACAAATCAAAAACTAGTTTTTGAGATTAAAGAAAAAAAATCTCGAGACGAAGTATTGAAATTAATCGCAGATAAATTAGTAGAGCAAAAAATTGCTTCATCAGCAAGTCCTGTTCTAAAAGGATTAATTTCAAGAGAAAAACAAACGACAACAGGTTTACAAGATGGGATTGCTATTCCTCATGTATCTTCTTCAGCAATAAAAGAAGCTAAAATTGTTGTTGTAAAACTTAAATATCCTACTGATTGAAGTGCTTTAGATGGAAAATTAACAGATTTTGTTATTGCAATAGCTGTTCCAGCTTCTGGCCGTAATGAACACTTTGATTTATTGACTAAGATTTCAGCAAAATTTGTAGATTCAGAATTTATTAAGAACATAAAAAAAGAATCTACAAAAAATATTGTTGATATCTTTAATTCTATTAAAGATGAAAAAGTAGCTAAAGCAGCAGTACAAAGCAATAAAAAAGTACTTAATGTTGTTGGAGTTACTACTTGTATAACAGGTGTTGCACATACTTTTATGGCTGCGCAAGCTTTAGAAGAAGAAGGCCAAAAAAGAGGTTGAAATATTAAAATAGAAAAGCAAGGGCAAATGACAAAAGATGCCCTTACTGATGAAGAAATTGAAGCAGCTGACTATGTTATTATAGCTAAGTCAAAATCAATTGATGCGCCAGAAAGATTTGCTGGTAAAAAAGTTTATACAACAGAAGTTGCAAAACCAATTACTAAAGCAAAAGAAGTTTTAGATGATATGCTAAAAGAAAGTGTTGTTCAATCAGGTACACATACTGTATCTAGTGTAAAAGCAACTGGAAAAAATAAAAAAGAAAGCAAAGGAAAAGAAATAATGGGTCACCTTATGACTGGTATTTCATATGCTATTCCTTATATAGCTATGGCAGGTATTACTCTTGGTTTAGTTAGTGCTATTGGATTTGACCATGATAAAATGGAACCAAAAGCAGGTACTGTATGACAAGCATTAACTGTTTTAGCAAGTCAAGGTTTTTTACTTTATATTCCTATAATTGGAATGATGATTGCTTATTCAATAGCAGGAAGAAAAGCAATGGCGCCTGCTGCAATATTGTCTTTAGTGCTTAATCAAGGGATTGATTTAAAAAACCCTAATGCACAATTTGCACCATTTTTCAATTGGAAAACGTTAAATTTTCAATTTACAGACACTCCTGCATTAGGCTTCTTAGGAGCTATTGCTGCAGGAATTTTGGTTGGTTATGGTGTAAAATTACTTACATCGTATACTGATAAAATTCATGTTCAAGCTTTTCAAACAATTTTACCATTATTAATAATTCCAATTTTATTCACTGTTGTTCCATGATTTTTTATGGCATTCTTTGGATATTTACCTTTATATTATCTAGCGCTTGGATTACATGAAGGAGTTAAATATTTAGCTCATCATCAAGCTTTATGACTGGCTGGAGGTATTATGGGTGTAATGATTTGTTTTGATTTAGGTGGGCCTGTTAATAAAATAGCGATGGTTATTGGATTCATAATGCTTGGTAATCATGATTCAACATCAGTTTTAAATGGAGTCTGTGCAACTGCCGTTTCTGTTCCTGCTGTTGTATTGTTGTTCTCATGAATATTTTCAAGAGTAGTACCAGTAAAAATTGATGAACAAGATAAAACCGCTGCAGCTACGGCTTCATTAATGGGATTTTTTGGAATAACAGAAGGAGCAATTCCTTTTGTTGCTAAAAATCCTAAAAAATGAATGCCGTCATTTATGTTTGCAGGACTTATCGCTGGTGTGTTTTCATCATTTACAGGAGTTGTAGATAATATTGCAATGTGAGGTGGGCCTATAATTTGGGCGACAGGTGGATTTGGTAGTACAATGAATGCATCAACTCAATCAGCAGAATATGTTAAAACTCTTTGATACTTCTTACCATTAATTGGCGCTGGTTTCTGTGGATTTATATTAGCAACAATCTTAGATGTTGTTTATGATCGTAAAGAAAAAAAATCTTCAAAAGAAGAAAAAGCAATATTTAAAAAAATAAAAACAATATTTAAAAAAACAAAAACAAGATTTAAAAAAACAAAAGCAAAAAAAGCTTAAGTTATAAAATAAAACAACAACCTTTGGTTGTTGTTTTTTTATTTATTATATATTAATTGTGTATTGTAATAAAATATATATTGAGATGTTAAAAGTAAAAGCAAAGTTTTCAGAAAAAATATGAGGAGGATCAAAACTTAAAAATTATGGTTTTAATATTCCATCGAATAAAACTGGAGAGGCATGAATAATCTCTGCTTATCATGGTAATGCATCATATTTAGAAAACGGACAAACATTAAGAGAATTATATGAAAAAAGAAAGGACTTATTTAATAACTACCCTACAAAAGAATTTCCATTATTAGCAAAAATTTTGGATGCTGATGAAAATCTTTCAGTACAAGTTCATCCTAATGATGAAAATGCAAAAAAATTAGAAAATTATCCATTTGGAAAAACAGAATGTTGATATGTTTTAGAGGCTACTAAAAATAAAGATATTATTGTTGGAATAAATGTTGATAACAAAGAAGAAGCTAGAACACTTATAGAAAATAGAGAGTGATCTAAACTCTGAAATACACAACCTATAAAAAGAGGGGATATATTTGAAATAGAAGCTGGAACAGTTCATGCAATAAATGCTGGAACAGTTGTTTATGAACTTCAACAATCATCAGATATTACATACAGAATGTATGACTATGATAGAGTTGATGATCATGGTAATCAAAGAGAGCTACACATAGATAAATCTTTACAAGTTATAAACTATAAAGAATCTGAATATAAAAAAGAACCAACTCTTATAAAAGAAATTGGGCTTAATAAGTTTTATTCATTAATTGAAAATAAATTATTTAATTTAGAAAAATGAGTTATTAGTGAAGATGTAAAACTTTCATTTGGAAGGGATGATAAAAATTTCCTCTTAGTTACAGTTATTGAAGGCGAATTTATTATTAATTGTGAAAAATTAAATTCTTATGAATCTGGAATTATAACTGCTGATGAATTATCTTTCATAGATATAAAAGGAAAAGGAATTATTTTAGTTGGAAATCCAAATAAATAATTAATAAAAAAATAATACGCTAAGCGTATTATTTTTTTGATTCAATAATAATTCGTAATATACTTATTAGAATTATTAAGGCTGTTTTTATCAATTCAATAATTGAATTGATATATTCTAATTTTCATAATTTACTAATATTTTGAATTTCTTGTTCTGTTAAGATGTTTCCAAAAATATTTTGTATTTCATTAATCATGAGTTTTGATGTTTTAAATCCTGCAACAGCAAACAACATTGGGAAAATACTCAAAATTGCAATTCCTAATCATAATCATACACTTGAAAGATAATTTACTTTATTGCTTAAATCATCTGCATAAAGAGCAAAACAAACAATAATTGCTGCATTATATAATAATGATGTAACTACTGAAAATCAAAATGTTTGAAGTCTGAATCATATTGTATTGATTGGTGGCTTAATGCCTTGATGGGCTTGTTCAAGAATATGTGCTGAATAAGCTTGTCTACCAGAAGTAGCAGCTGTTCAAACAGTTCTTCTTCTTGAGTTTATAGGACCTATTTTTAAGGTTTTAGTTCTTGTTGAATATCTAACATAAGTAATATTTCAAAATGAACGTTTAACTGATATCTTATCGTTCATTTTTGTAAATATTGCTTCTGCTGTTTCCATTCCATTAAAAGAACGGCTATTTTCCTTTCTAGTTCATGACAATTTAACATAAATAAAAAATTGTCAAATACCAACAACAAGAGAAGCAAAAGCAACTATTATTAATAATATATAAAGTACTGATTCTAATGATTCCATGAAAATATTATACCATATAGATTTAAACTGCTAGTTTAGGATCGGGTGTTTAGGATCGGGTTTATTTTTTATTCAATTAAACTCTATAGAAGTTAAAGTTACTACAAAAGTAATACCTCCAGCTCATATAGCATAATTAATTCAATATGTTATATGAATGATGTTATATTTGTATAAAAAGTATATAGGCATTTTTATTAAAAATACATCAAGAATGGTATTAATTAATATAAGATAAAAAACTCTTTTGTTTGTTAATCTAATCTCAAATTGCTTTTTAACTTCTTCTAAAAGCATGAATGGTGACATAGCAAGTAAAGTTTTAATCGCCAGGGGTTTTCAAGCAAGTTTTTTGGGATCTTTTAAAGTTAATTCTACAATTCCTGCAAAAAATAAAGTCATAACTATAAATATAATTAAATCAAATATTAAAAGATATTTTTGTAAAGCGTTTAAATATTTATAATCACTACTACTTATGGTCTCATAATAAAGTGAATATCTTAAAATTAGAGTTACATTCATTACCCCTCATAAAAGAATCATATCAGCAAGACCTCATGCTTTTCAATCTGATTTAGCTACACCAACAACCTTTAATGTTAAAAGTAAATAAGCTCCACCACCAAGTGCTTTTTCAAGTGCTGGTAAAATACCGTTTTTATAAAACTCTAAAGATTTTTTTAGATTTAAAGGTAATTTATTACCTCTATTATGTTTTCAATAAAAGAATAATAATAAAGATACACCTATTACGGTTGAAACAAAACTGGCTAAAGTTATATATCAAAGATGAAATTCAAATGGTGAAATATCAGAAAGTAGTAAGTATAAAAACAATACTCTTATTAATAAACCTACTATAGAAAAAATAACACTTGCTCTAACCTTATTCTGGAAAATCATTTTAAAAGTAAGGAATGTTTCTAAAATACCTAATGCCTTACCTATATTACTGAATATAATAAATAACCATAATTCGCTAATTGGCGTTTGTGGATTCTTTTCAGCCATAGTTTTAACTATGTGTGGTGATAAAGCCAAAGTTATTAAAATAACTAAAAAAATTACGAAAGAAACACTTAATAAAAAACTATGAGAATAATAATTTGATTCTTTGGATTTGAATGTAAATAATGGAACAACTAAAAATGCAGATAATATACCTATAATCATTGTAATATAAGTTTGAAATAAAGATGGTCCAAAAAAATCCTTATCTTTTTGTAAAACTAAAATAGTTTCGAATAATTTCCCGAGCGATAAACAAAAAATAACAGCAAAAGCCGACAGTATTATCTTTTTATTTATTTTACAAAGAACTCGTTTCATTTTCTAATTAGCATTATTATAGCAATAATAATTCTATTTTTTGATAAAAATAAAATATTTTAAGTAAATAGAATAAAATGTTCAGTTTTAGGTCGTTTTTGTTAATATTAATTTGGTATCAAATTGTTTAAAATATACACTGTATGTTGTGGTAATTTATATCGTTAACATTTACTTATAATCTATGCATTTAAATCAATGTATTTAATTAGTTAAGATAAAAAAGAAAGAGAGTGAACCTTTTATGGAAAATAAGGCAATCAAAATAAAATTAAAATCTTATGACCCAAAACTTGTCGATAAGTCAGCGGTTAAAATTATAGAAGTCGCAAAAGCATCTGGGGCAGAGGTATATGGTCCAGTTCCACTTCCTACACGTAGAGAAGTTTTTACTGTTTTAAGATCAGTACACGTTAATAAGACTTCAAGAGAACAATTCGAATTAAGAACACACAAAAGATTAATTGGAATTATCAAATCAACACCAGAAACAATGGACAAATTGAATAGAATCCAACTACCTACAGGAGTATCCATAGAAATTAAGCTTTAAGCTTAATTAAGGATTAGACGAGCATGAAAAAAGGTATTTTAGGAAGAAAAGCAGGAATGACAACTGTTTTCACTAACACTGGTGAAGCAATTCCTGTTACAGTTGTTGAAGTTAAAACTAATGTAGTTTTACAAGTTAAAACAAATGAAGTTGATGGATATAACGCAATTAAATTAGGTGTAGAAGATAAAAAAGACCAAAGAGCAAATAAAGCAGATTTAGGTGCAACTAAAAAAGCAAATACAAGCGCAAAATATTTTGTAAAAGAAATTAGAGATATGGAGGGCTATGAACTTGGTCAAGAAATAAATTTATCAATATTTGAATCAGGAAATTATGTAGATGTTACAGGAATATCTAAAGGAAAAGGTTTTCAAGGATCTATTAAAAGACATAACCAAGCTAGAGGACCAATGGGACATGGTTCTAAATCACATAGAGTTACAGGTTCAATTGGAGATATAAGAGGACATGTTATTAAAGGTAAAAATATGCCTGGACACATGGGACATGAACAAGTTACAATGCAAAACTTAGAAGTTATTTCAATTGACTTGGAAAATAATGTTATTTTAATTAAAGGGTCAATTCCTGGACCTAACAAATCATTTGTTGTAATTAAAGCAGCAAATAAAAAAGAAAAAGTTCAAAATGCTATTGAATTAGTTAATATAAAAGAAGAACACTTCAAAAATGAACTTCTTGAAGAAGCTAAAAAAGTTGGTGCTGAAGTAAATACTTCAATGTCAATCAATGAAATGCAAGAAATAATTAAAGAAACAACAATAGTTCATGAACAAGAATTAAAAGAACATAAAGAACTTTTAGAAAAGGCTAAAGTTCTTGGAATTTCAAAAGCAGAACATATGAAACTTGATGAATTAAGAGAAGCTGTACAAAAAGCAGAAGAAATTGAAGCATCAAGATCAACAGAAGATACAGATAACAAAGAAGATACAGCTGATGAAAATAAAAATTCTGAAGCTAAAGAAGAATCTACAGCAAAAGAAGATGTTAAAGTTAAAGAAGAATCTGCAATAAAAGAAGACGATAAAGCTGAAGCTAAAGAAGATGTTAAAGCAGAGGAATCAAAAGAAAAAGAAGGAGAAAAAGCATAATGGCTAAATTAAAAGTAGTTAACGTACTGGGAACAGAAGTTTCAACAGTAGAAATGAATGATAGCGTTTTTGGTATCGAACCACATAATCAAGCAATGTTTGATCTTGTTCTTTCAGAAAGAGCTGCTCTAAGACAAGGTACTCATAAAACTAAAGTAAGAACAGAAGTTTCTGGCGGTGGACGTAAACCTTGAAAACAAAAAGGAACTGGTAGAGCAAGACAAGGTTCAATCAGATCACCACAATGAAGAGGTGGGGGAATAGTGTTTGGACCTACACCTTTAAAGAATTATCAATTAAAAATTAATAAGAAAGTTAAAAAACTCGCTTTAAAATCAGGATGATCATTAAAAGTTAAAGAAAATCAAATAATCCTATTAGATGACATCACATTCAAAAACCCTTCTTCAAAGGATTTTGTAAAAATGTTGGAAAATGTTAAAGCAAATACTAGAAAAGTTTTATTAATTTTAGACGGAAATGAAGAAGATTTTAATACTTACCTTTCATCAAGAAATATAGATAATGTTTTAATTGCATTCAGTACAGAAGTTTTATTAGATGATCTATTAAATGCTAAATCAATTATTACTACAGAAAAAACACTTAAAGTAATTGAAGGGAGATTGGCATAATGAATATAAATGACGTAATTATAAAACCAATAGTCACAGAAAAAAGTTCTGATGGGTTAATGAATAATGTTTATACACTTGAAGTTCATCCAAAAGCAACAAAAACTGATATTAAAACAGCTGTTGAAACAATCTTTTCAAAATCAGGAGCAATAGTTTTAAAAATCAATATTATAAAAGTAAAAAGAAAACCTAAAACTATGGGTAAATTTCAAGGTTTTACAAAAGGATATAAAAAAGCAATTGTTAGATTATCAAAAGGATCAATTCCTATCTATGGAACAGATTCAGTTGTAGACAATGAAGCACAAAATAAACCTAAAAAAGGTATTAAAATTATTGATACAGACAAAATTATGAAAGAAGCTGAGCAAGACGCTTAGAAAGGGGAATAGAAGTTTTTATGGCATCAATTAAAAAATATAAACCTACGTCTCCTGGAAGACGTAATTCATCAGTAATTAATTATAAAGAAACATTAACCACAACAAATCAACCTGAGAAATCATTAACAATAACTCTAAATAAAAAAGCTGGTAGAAATAATACTGGGTCAATAACAGTTAGACACAAAGGTGGAGGCAATAAAGTAAGATATAGAATTATTGACTTCAAAAGAAATAAAGATGGAATTCCAGGTAAAGTTGCAACAATTGAATATGATCCAAATAGAACTGCATTTATTTCATTAATAAATTATGCAGATGGTGAAAAAAGATATATCTTAGCAACTAAAGATATGCAAGTAGGACAAGAAATTATGTCAGGTCCTGATGCAGAAATTAAACCAGGTAATAATTTACCAATGGATTTAATGCCTGAAGGAACAGTTATTCATAATATTGAATTAAAACCTGGTAAAGGTGGAGAATTAGTTAGATCAGCAGGAACATCAGCACAATTGCTTGGGAAAGATGAAACTGAAAAATATGTAATTGTTAAATTCCCATCAGGAGAAATGAGAAAATTATTAGCAGGAAATAGAGCGACAGTGGGAGAAGTATCAAATCCTGTCCATAATCTTGTTAGATGAGGAAAAGCTGGAAGAGTTAGATACAAAGGAGTTAGACCTACAGTTAGAGGTTCAGTTATGAACCCTAATGATCACCCACATGGAGGTGGAGAAGGTAAATCACCTATTGGTAGACCTTCACCATTAACACCATGAGGTAAAAAAGCTCTTGGTGTAAAAACTAGAAAACATAACAAACAATCAAATAAATACATTATTAGACAAAGAAAGGGAAGAAAATAGAACATGGCAAGATCACTTAAAAAAGGACCATTTGTTGATAAACATTTGGCTCAAAAAGTTGCTAAAGCAATTGAAGAAAAATCTAAAAAACCAATTAAAACTTGATCAAGACGTTCAACAATTTTCCCAAATTTTGTTGGTCTTACATTCCAAGTTCATAATGGAAGAGAACATATTAATGTTTATATCGCTGAAGATATGGTTGGACATAAATTAGGAGAATTTGCACCAACAAGGAAATTTAGCGGTCACGGAAGTGACAAGAAAAAATAAGGGGATAGAAAATGGAAGCAAAAGCACAATCAACAGTTGTAAGAGTGTCTTCACAAAAAGCTGGGCTTGTTTGTAAATTAATTATGAACAAACCTATCGAAGAAGCATTTGCAATATTAGAAAATTCTCCTCAAAAAACAGCTCCAATTTTAAGAAAAATCTTAAACTCAGCAGTTGCTAACGCAACAGAAAACCACGGAATGACTTCAGAAGGTTTATATGTTAAAAGAGCATTTGCCAATGAAGGACCAACAATGAAAAGGTTTAGAGCAAGAGCTAAAGGTAGAGCTGATCTTAAATATAAAAGAACATCACATATTACTGTTGTAGTTACAGACGAAAAGAGAGGAAAATAGAGTATGGGACAAAAAGCAAATCCAATATCACTTAGATTAGGAATCAACAGAGACTGAAATTCAAGATGATATGCACCTGACCAAAAAACTTGAGCTCTATGATTAGTTCAAGATAAAAAAATTAGAAACTATTTTTCAAAATATACAAAAGAATGAGCTTTATCAATTATTGAAATTGATAGAACAAGATCAGATATTAAAGTAACTATAAATACTGCTAAACCAGGAATGGTTTTAGGTAAAGATGGTGTTAATATAGCTTTATTCACAAAAGAAGTCTCTAAAATTATTAGAAATAAAGATATTAAAATTGATATCAAAGTTAAAGAACTTGTAAACTCAGATGTTGATGCAAAAGTTATTGCTAATGAAATTGCAACTTCATTAGAAAACAGAATGTCATTTAGAGTTGCTCAAAAAAGAACTATTCAAAGAGTAATGAGATCAGGAGCTAAAGGAATTAAAACTCAAGTTTCTGGAAGATTAAATGGTGTTGATATGGCAAGAAGCGAAGGATATTCTGAAGGAATTGTTTCACAACAAACATTTAGAAATGATCTTGATTATGCTATTGCCGAAGCACATACAACATATGGAGTACTTGGAGTTAAAGTATGAATTTCTAAAGGTGAATTACTAAAAGGCCAAGAGCGTAAAGAAATTAAAAAACCAGTAAGAAGAGAATATAACAGAAATGGTAATAATAGAAATTCTAACAACAGAAATTCTAACAACAGAAATTCAAATTCAAATCAAGGGGGCAATAGATAATGTTACAACCTAAAAACACAAAATATAGAAAACCATTTAGACAAGACTTTACTGGTAAAGCAAAAAGAGGGACAAAAATTAACTTTGGTGATTATGGACTTCAAGCTAAAGAAGGTGTTTGACTTAAAGCTAGACAAATTGAAGCTGCAAGGATAGCCATCACAAGATATTTAAATAGACAAGGAGATCTTTATATTAGAGTGTTTCCAAATTTACCAAGAACTAAAAAACCACTTGAAGTTAGAATGGGAAAAGGTAAAGGGTCTGTTGATCACTTTGTTGCAGTAGTTAAAGAGAAAATGATTTTATTTGAATTAGGTGGAAACATCACTGAAGAAAGTGCATTAGAAGCATTAAGACTTGGAATGCACAAACTTCCAATCAAATGTAAAATCGTTAAAAAAGGAGAGGAAGATTAATTATGTATAAAATTTCAGAATTAAGAGTAAAATCCAGAGAAGAACTTTTAAAATTAATCTCAGAATTAAAAGGAAAATTACTTGCCTTAAGATTTGAATCTGCTACAGGACAATTAAAAGAAACACATTTACCTTCAGCAACTAAAAAAGATATTGCATTAATATTTACGGTTTTAAAAGAACAAGAATTAGGAATTGTTGTTAAAGAAAAACCTGTTGAAGAAAAACAAGTGGCAAAAGAAAATGTTTCTGTTGAAAAAGAAGACAAAAAAGAAACAAAAGATGAGCCCAAAGCAAAAGAAGAAAAAGTTGTTCAGTCAAAACCTGAAGAAACAAAAACTTCAAAAACAAAAGAAGACAAAAAAGAAACATCGGAAGGAGATAGTAAATAATGGAACGTGAAAATAATAGAAAAACATATACTGGTGTTGTTGTTAACGATACTACAGATAAAACTATTAGTGTAAAAGTTGAAACTTATAGAGCTCATAAACTTTATAGTAAAAGATTTAAATATACTAAAAAATTTGCTACTCATGACGAAAAAAATGAGGCAAAAGTTGGAGATATTGTAAAAATTATTTCAACAAAACCTTATTCTAAAACAAAAAACTTTAGATTAGTACAAATAATAAAAGCTAAAGGAAGTGAGGAATAATTATGATACAAACAGAAAGTAGATTAAATGTTGCTGATAATTCTGGAGCTAAAGAGATTCTTGTAATTAGAAATTTAGGAGGATCAAAAGTTAAATTCACTAATGTAGGAGATATTGTTGTTTGTACTATTAAAAAAGCAGCACCTCATGCTGCTGTAAAAAGCGGGCAAGTTGTAAAAGCGGTTATTGTTAGAACAACATTTGGAGTTAATAGAAAAAGTGGAGAACACTTAAGATTTGATGATAACGCAGCTGTATTAATCAATGATAAGAAAGAACCAAGAGGGACAAGGATTTTTGGCCCTGTTGCAAGAGAGTTAAGAGAAAAAGGATATAATAAAATCATTTCGTTGGCTCAGGAAGTATTATAGGAGGTAGTTATGAAAATAGTAGTCGGAGATAATGTTGTTGTAATTGCCGGAAAAGACAAAGGAAAGATTGGTGTTGTTCAAAAAATAGATCCTAAAAATAATACTGTTGTTGTTGAAGGTGTAAATATTAGAACAATGCATGTAAAACCAACACAATCAAAACCAGAAGGTGGGATTGAAAAAATAGAAGGACCAATTAATGTGTCTAATGTACAAATTAATATTGGTGATACTAAAGATGCTAAAAAAGCTGTTGCATCAAAAATAAAATATGAAATAGTTAAAAATAAAAACGGTAGAAACGATAAAAAAAGAATATCTAAAAAAACTGGGGAGGAAATTTAATATGGCTATAAATTCAAGAATTTATGAAAAGTATAATAAAGAAATAAAACCTCAACTGTATAAAGAATTAGGTGTTAAATCTATCATGCAAGTTCCTAAACTTGAAAAAATTGTTATTAATATGGGATTAGGAAAAGCAGTTAACGACAAAAGTGTTGTTAAAGATGGTATTGAAGAACTTACAAAAATCGCTGGACAAAGAGCCATCGAAACATATGCAAGATTTTCTAACGCATCATTTAAAATAAGAGAAGGAATGCCTATTGGTGTAAAAGTAACACTAAGAGGTGAAAAAATGTATTCATTCTTAGATAAGTTAATTACAATAGCTTTACCAAGAATAAGAGACTTTAGAGGAATTAAATCTAATGCTTTCGATGGAAGAGGAAACTATTCATTAGGAATTTCAGAATATATTATATTTCCTGAAATAGATTTAGATAAAGTTAAAGTGATGAAAGGTTGTGATATTACATTAGTAACATCAACAACAAATAATGAACATGCATTAGCATTGTTAACTAAATTTGGTTTACCTTTCAAACACTTAAAAAAAGAGGAGGCGTAATATATGGCAAAAAAATCAATGATTGCAAAACAAGCAAAACATCAAAAATTTAAAGTTAGAGAATATAACAGATGTGAGCTATGTGGAAGACCTCACGCTTATATAAGAAAATATGGTATCTGTAGAATATGTTTTAGAAAATTAGCTTCCAAAGGTGAGATACCAGGTGTGAAGAAATCTTCATGATAGGAAAGAGGGGAATAGATGTTTAACGATCCAATAGCAGATTTGCTAACAAGAATTAGAAATGCGAACATGAGAAAACACAAAACTGTAAACGTTCCATTTTCAAAATTAAAAAACGAAATTGTCCAAATTCTTAAAGATGAAGGATATATTGTAAACTTCCAAGTTAGTGGAAGTGGTACTAAAAAAGAATTGATTATTTACCTTAAATATAAGGGTAATCAAAAAGTTATTACAGGACTTAAAAGAATTTCTAAGCCAGGGCTTAGAGTATATGCAGAAACTGATAAATTACCTAAAGTACTTAACGGATATGGAATTGCAATTATTTCAACTTCAAAAGGTATTATGACCAATAATAAAGCTAAAGAAGCTAGTTTAGGTGGAGAGGTTATGGCTTACATTTGATAGCCATAGGAGAATAATATGTCAAGAGTTGGGAAACGAATTATTACATTACCTGAAGGAGTATCTGTAAATGTAGATGGAAATAATCTTGTTACAGTTAAAGGTCCCAAAGGTGAATTACAAAAACAATTTTCAAATTTAATTACAATCCAAGTTAAAGAAACAGAATTATCAGTATTAAGAAAAAACGAAGATAGAAAAACAAAAATGCTTCATGGAACTACAAATTCATTAATTGATGGAATGGTTGAAGGAGTTACAAAAGGTTTTGAAAAAAATCTTGAAATTATCGGAGTTGGTTATAAGGTAGAACTTAAAGGAACAAAATTAATTTTCTCATTAGGACTATCACATAAAGTTGAAAAAGAGATTCCATCAGATCTTGAAGCAAAAGTGGTTTCACCTACTGAACTTAAAATCTTAGGAATAGATAAACAAAGAGTTGGGGAATTCTCTGCTCAAATAAAAGCACATAGAAAACCTGAACCATATGGTGGTAAAGGAATTAGATATAAAGGCGAATACATTATTAGAAAAGCTGGAAAGGCTGCTAAATAGATTATGGCTAAAACATTAAAACAAAAAAGACAAATAAAACATCTAAGAGTTAGAACAAAGATATTTGGAACAGAAGCTAGACCAAGGCTTAATGTGTTTAAATCTAATAAAGCTATGTATGCACAAATTATTAATGATGATAATGGAAAAACTTTAGTTTCAGTATCATCAAAATCACTTAAATTAAATAACAACAATATTGAATCAAGTAAAAAGATTGGTACAAAAATCGGTGAACTTGCAAAAGCTGCAGGCATTGAAACAGTTGTTTTTGATCGTGGTGGATATATTTATCATGGTAAAGTTAAAGCTTTAGCAGATGCTGCAAGAGAAGCAGGACTTAAATTTTAGAAAGGGGTAGAAGAGATTTATGTTTATGAATGAAGAAGAAATCAAAAATGAAGAATTAGAAGTTAAAAAAACTGCTAATGAAGAAGTAAAGACTACTCCTGAAGTAAAAGAAGAAGTAGAAAATAAACCTGAAAATGAGGTTGAAGAAGTTAAAACAGAAGAAACTAAAACAACTGAAGATGAAGTTAAATCAGAAGAAGTTAAAGTTGAAGAACCTCAAACAACTGAAGATGAAGTTAAATCAGAGGAAGTTAAAGTTGAAGAAACTAAAAAACCTTCTAAAGCAACTCCACATACAGCTGCACCTATAGCTGATGAATTTTTACCTGAAAACTTTAATCCTTTTGAAAGACCAGCAAATCCAAGGTTTGCAAATAGAAGAGAGCAAGAATTTGAAGAAAAAATTATTCAAATTAAAAGAGTTATAAAAGTAACAAAAGGTGGACGTAGATTTAAATTCTCTGCTCTTGTTGTTGTGGGTGATAAAAAAGGTAAAGTTGGATATGCGATTGGTAAACATATCGAAGTACCAGAAGCTATTAGAAAAGCTGTAAGACAAGCAAGAAAAAATCTTGTTTCTGTAAAAATTGCTGAAGGAGCAGATACTGTTCCTCATGAAGTAATCGGACATGCTGGTGCAGCAAGAGTTATGATTAAACCTGCTGCTGAAGGAAAAGGAGTTATTGCTTCTGATGTTGTTCGTGCTGTTGTTGAGCTTGCTGGAATTAGAAATGTTTATTCTAAAAATTTAGGAACAAACAATCCTTTAAATGTGGTTATTGCGTCAATCGATGCTCTTGTAAAAATGAGAACTAATGATGAAATTTCACAATTAAAAGCAAAACCTTCTAAAAGGGTAGTTAAACCAGAAACAACTACAGAACAAAAAAAAGAAGTAAAAGATTCAGAAGATCAGAAAGAATCTAAAGGGGAATAATTATGGAATTACATAATATGAAACCAACAACAGGATCAAAAAGTTCTAAAAAAAGAATTGGTAGAGGAGATAAAACTGCTGGACGTGGTGAAAACGGGCAAAAATCAAGAGCTGGTTTTTCAAACAAAATAGGTTTTGAAGGTGGACAAAATCCTTTATACAGAAGATTACCAAAAAGAGGTTTTAAAAATATTAATAGTATTACACATACAATTGTTAATATTGAATCTTTGGAAAAATTAAAATTATCTGAAATTACACCAGAAATTTTAGTGGAAAATGGTGTTATTAAACCTAACTATAAAACATTAAAAATTCTTGGCAAAGGAACTTTATCAACAGCAATGAAAGTATCAGCACACAAATTTTCTAAAACTGCAAAAGCATCAATAGAAAAAGCTGGTGGTTCAATTGTTCTTTTAGAACTTGAACAAACAAAAACTGCTGAATAAAATAAAATTAAAATCACTGTATAGTGATTTTTTTATTATCAAACATAAAATATAGTTAGGCAGTTGGTATATAATTTACATATATTATTATGAATGTACTAAGAAAAATTTTTGCAAATTGAAAAATAGCTAAAAGGTTAGCAATAACATTATTTTTAATCTTATTATTTAGATTAGGAACCTTGATCACTATTCCTGGAGTAAAACTTACAGGTTCACAAATCAATCAAACATCGTTCATTGGAATAATGGATTTACTTGGTGGTGGTGGAATTACAAGGTTCTCTATTTTTGCAATGGGAGTAACACCATATATTACAGCATCAGTTATTATTCAATTGCTGTCTTCAGATGTTGTCCCATATCTTTCAAGATTAAAAAAACAAGGAGAAAAAGGGAGTATAAAAACTGAAAAAATTACAAGGGTTTTAACGATCTTTATTTCAGTAGTTCAAGCTCTTGCTATAATTTCTTCTTTACAAGCAAATAATCAATTAGATTTAGGCTCATATAGTGGATGATATGGAACAATGGGATTAATTCTTATAATGGTTTCTGGTTCAATAGTTACTTTATGAATTGCAGATCAAATTACTATTTCAGGAGTTGGTAACGGAACATCACTGCTTATTTTAGTAGGGATTGTTGGACGTGCACCATCAGTGTTAGTGGCTGAATTCAAATACTTTGAAGGAGCATCATCTACATCAGAACAAACACTTATATCTACATTACAATTTATTTTATATTTATTATTTACATGTGGTTTAATTTGAGCTATTGCTTATTTTGAAACATCAAGAAGAAAACTTCCAATTCAACAAACTGGACAAGGTTTAAATTTAGTCAATGATAAACAAACATTTTTACCATTAAAAATAAATCCTGCCGGTGTTATTCCAGTAATTTTTGCGTCCTCAATAATTTCCTTGCCAGGAACTATTGCACAATTTTTTGCAGCTACGCAAGGAGGGCATTGAGTTATTGAAAACATTTCTTTAACAAGTCAATGAGGTGTTATTATCTATGCATTACTATTAGTTTTCTTCACATTCTTTTATGCTCATATAAATATAAACTCTACAGAAATGTCTGAAAATTTTCAAAAATCTTCTACATTTATTATTGGGATTAAACCTGGAGAACAAACAGCAAAATACATTTCTAAAGTAGTTACATCAATTACAGTTATGGGAGCGACAGTTTTAACAGTTTTAGCCATTATGCCATATATACTAACATTTATTGGAATACCAAGATCAATCGCAGTTGGTGGTACTTCAATGATCATTTTAGTTTCTGTAGCAATGGAAACATGAGAACAATTGCAAGCAAGAATTATTGCGGCAAATACAACAGTAAAACAAAAAGAAAAAGCTGCTGTAAAACAAAATAAAAAAGCAAAAGCTGGTAGCGAAACAATATTATTTGATTAGGAGATTAAACATGTTAATGATTTTTTTAGGTGCGCCTGGTTCAGGTAAGGGAACAATTTCAAATATTTTAGTAGAAAAAAATAATTTTTTACATATTTCTACAGGAGATATATTTAGAAACCAAATTAGGTTAAAAACTGAACTAGGAAATAAATTAAAAAATCTTATTGAAGGTGGCAACTTAGTTGATGATAAAACAACATGAGAAGTTGCAAAAACCGCATTAGAGGAAAATGATTTAAATAGAAACCTTATTTTAGATGGATATCCAAGAAATATAAACCAAGCTAAATATTTAAATGATTATTTAATTGAAAAAAATTTTGAAGATATAAAAATAATTTATTATGAAGTAAGTGAAAAAATGCTTATGCAAAGACTATCTGGAAGAATGATGTGCCCTAAATGTGGTAAGTCATATCATAAAATAAATCTTAAGCCAAAAATAGAAGGCAAATGTGATTTAGATAATGGTAATTTATATCAAAGAGAAGATGATAAATCAGATAACATTTTAATTAGATTGAAAGCTTATGGAGATGTTACTGAACCTTTGGTAGAGTATTATAAAAATAAAAATGAATTAATAATAATTAATGGAGAATTGCCTCTTGAAAAAATAGTAGAGGAAACACTTAAACATAGCTAATAATGAAAAAATTTGTTAAAACAGAGGAGCAAATCCAACTTATTAAAGAAGCAGCAAGAATTGTTGCTTTAGTTCATTTCGAATTAAAAAAAATAATTAAAGAAGGTGTTTCATTATTAGAACTTGATAAAAAAGCTGAAGAAATTATTATAAAAGAAGGAGGGATTCCATCCTTCAAAGGTTTTGAAGGATATCCTGCATCTATTTGTGCGAGTGTAAATTCAGCAATGGTACATGGAATTCCAAATGAATATATTTTACAAAAAGGAGATTTAATATCTATTGATGTTGGGGTTGTTAAAAATGGTTGAAATGGGGATGCTGCTTTTTCAATGATTATAGGTGAAGGCAGCGAAAGAATGCAAAAATTATTAAACACAACTAAAGAAGCGCTTAATAAATCAATAGAGTTTGCAAAACCTGGTGTTTCATTGGGAGAATTAGGTGCTTTTATAGAATCTTTTGCAAAAAGGGATGGATTCACTGTTGCAAAAGATTATGTTGGTCATGGAATAGGTGAAGAGATGCATGAAGATCCCTTTATTCCTAATTATGGTTACTATGGTGGAGTAATTTTAAAAGAAGGAATGACTATTTGTATTGAACCAATGTTTATTGATGGGCCAGATAGTTTATTTGTTGATCCGTTGGATGGATGAACAGTAAGAACTAAACATGGTGGTTGATCTTCACATGAAGAACATACAATAGTTATTAGAAAAAACGGAGGAGAAATTTTATCAAAAATTTAAAAATATGACAGATAATGAAAATTTAATTACAACAGGAAAAGTTACTAAAGTTATTCCAGGCGGAGAGTTTATGGTTAAACTTAAAAATGGTCATGAATTACATTGCCATGTTTCTGGTAAGGTAAGAAAAAACTATATAAAATTAGTTATGGGTGATTTAGTTACTGTAGAAATTTCTCCATACGATCTTACAAAAGGAAGAATTATATATAGAGGAATTAGAAATTATTAATTATGTTAACAAAAAGCATTATTAAGTTTGGCAAAACCATAAAATATTATGTTAAAGGGATACCTTTAGATAACAAAAATTCAAATAAAATAAAAAATATTGATAAACAAGAAATTAATATTGTTGGGTCAAATTTTTTTATTTTATGGGAAAAAATTGGTTTACTTTTACATATTATTGCGTTTGTATTAGGAATTTCAGCTTTAGTATCAGAAGTTGAATCTAATAATTATGCTTCAGGTTTAGAGATTGCAACTGTTGTTATTGTTGGGATTATTATTTTTAATCATTATTTAAGATCTGGAATTTCCAGATATTTAATTAAATCTGTGCTAAGTAATTTTTGAAACTCCAATAATGTTAATGTAAGAACTAGTTTTATTAAAAAAATGGATTATGCAGAAAATGATACAAATTATATGCATGCCAAAATAGTAGAACAAGAAGATCATCATGAAGTTAAAAATATTACTATTGGTTGAAAAGGAAAATTAAGAAATAGGGATTTATTTTTTCAATATGAAAATATCTCAAATCCTGGTAAGGGTTTTACTTCAAAAGAAAATATTTATATTCCAAGTTATATTACAATTGATTTAAAAAATCAAGACTTAAAAATTATTACTAAAGCTAAAATACAAAATGGAGTTGCTATTAAAGTTTCATATTGTTTTAATAAAGCAAAAAAAAGTGCAACATGATATGGGGCATCTCCTGATTTTCCTTTTTTTGGAGAATGGGAATGAAAATAAAACCTTTCTATTTTTTATAAAATAATGTTATATAATTAAACTAAATATTATTAATAGAAAGGATATATTATAAATAATGTCACAAATAAAAAAAATATATGCGAGACAAGTTATTGATTCAAGGGGTAATCCAACTGTTGAAGTTGATGTATTAACAAATGATGGTAATCTTGGTAGATCTATCGTTCCATCAGGAGCTTCAACAGGAACAAGAGAAGCACTTGAATTAAGAGATGGTGGTTCAAAATGAATGGGTAAAGGAGTTAGCAAAGCAGTAGCAAATGTTAATGAATTAATTGCTCCAGCACTTATTGGTATGGATGTAACAGCACAAAAAGAAATCGATTATAAAATGATTGAAATGGATGGTACAGAAAATAAAGAAAAATTTGGTGCTAATGCTATTCTTGGTGTTTCAATGTCAGTTGCCATTGCTGCAGCAAAAGACTTAGGAATTCCACTATACAAACATTTTAATTCTATGACTAATGATGAAGAACTTTCATTACCTGTCCCAATGTTAAATGTTCTTAATGGTGGAGAACACGCAGACAATACAGTTGACTTCCAAGAATATATGATTTTCCCATTAGGAGCTCCTTCATTCTCTGAAGCACTTAGATGATCATCAGAAACTTTTCATCATTTAGCTAAGTTACTTAAATCAGAAGGTTTAGATACAGCTAAAGGTGATGAAGGAGGATTTGCTCCAAATATGAAAACTAATGAAGAACCATTAAAATTCATTGTTAAAGCTATTGAAAATGCAGGTTATGTGCCTGGTAAAGATATTTACATTTCAATGGACCCAGCATCTTCAGAATTTTATAATGAAGAAACAAAAACATATGATCTTAAAGGAGAAGGTATTTCATTAAGCTCAGAACAAATGGTTGAGTATTATGAAAAATTAGTTGAAAAATATCCAATTGTTTCAATTGAAGATGGAATGGCTGAACAAGATTGAGATGGATTTAAATTAATGACAGATAGAATGTCAACTAAAACTCAAATAGTTGGTGACGATTTATTCGTAACAAACAAAAAAATTCTTAAAGAAGGTATTGATAAACAAATTGCTAATTCAATTTTAATTAAAGTTAACCAAATTGGTTCAATTACTGAAACAATCGAAACAATTGAGTTAGCAAAATCTAATGGTTATACATGCATAACATCACACAGATCAGGAGAATCTGAAGACACAACAATTGCAGATTTATCTGTTGGTTTAAATACTAAACAAATTAAAACTGGTTCAATGTCAAGATCAGAAAGGATTGCTAAATATAATCAATTATTAAGAATTTCTGAAGAAATAACAACTTTCCACAGTAAAAAATCACTTAATATTGAAGTAGAATAATTAATTAAAAGAAGGTAAAATAAACTTTCTTTTTTTAAAATTAAAAGGAATAAAATGATAAAAAAAATTGCTATTTTAACATCTGGTGGAGATGCGCCAGGAATGAACAGCGCAATATCAGCGCTTGTAGATACTGCCATCTCTAAGGGGTTAGAACCATATCTAGTTTATGAGGGATACAAAGGATTAACACAAGGAAACTTTAAAAAAGTTTCTAAGCATGATGTTAAACTTATTAGTCCACTTGGAGGAACAGCTATTTATTCAGCAAGATTTCCTGAATTTGCAGATGTTGAAGTTAGAAAAAAAGCTTTAGAAAAAATGCATAATGAGGGTATTGATGCATTAGTTGTTATTGGTGGAGATGGATCATATATGGGTGCATCTAAACTTACAGAAATGGGCATCAAAACTATTGGATTACCAGGAACTATTGATAATGATATTTCCTCAACTGATCTAACCATTGGTTTTCAAACAGCATTAAATACACTTGTGGAAGCGATAGACAAAATAAGAGATACTGCCGAATCACATGAAAGAGCAATCATTGTTGAAGCGATGGGAAGATATTGTGGAGACTTAGCAATAAATGCTGCGATTGCGACAAATGCTGAAGTACTATCTGTGCCAGAAAGAAAACTTGAAGAATCAGAAATTATTTCCAAAATACAAGAAGCAAGAGATCATAAAAATAGATCAATTATTATTGTTGTAACTGAAGAAATGTATGATGTTAATGCATTAGCTAAAAAAGTTCAAGCAGAAACAGGAATTGACACTAGAGCAAATATTATTGGTCATATGCAAAGGGGTGGAAGTCCAATTGCACAAGATAGAATCTTAGCTTCACAAATGGGAGCATATGCCATTGAAAGATTAATGGATGGTGAAAATGGCGTTGCTGTAAATATTGTTGATAATAAGTTAAATACTAAAAATATTTTAGATGTTGTTAAAATGGAAAGAGCATCTAAAGATAAATTGTTAAATGAATATGATTTAACAAAATAAAGGAAGAAAATGAAAATTGAAAATACAATTTTAAAAAAAATTAAAATAGTTTCTACAATGGGACCTACATTCCAAGAAGAAGCTGATATTAAAGAAATGTTTAAAAATGGTGTAAACGTTGTTAGATTAAATACATCACATGGTGACATAGCAGAACACGAAAAAAGAATAGTTGCTGTTAAAAAAGTAAGAGAAGAAATGAATCTACCAATTTCAATCTTATTAGATACTAAAGGGCCTGAAATTAGAGTTCATGAAATTGCTAATAAAAAAATGCCTGTTCAACAAGGTGAAACATTAACAATTTATTGTAAAAAAGAAATTGTTGGACAAAATGGAGAATTCTCAGTAACTTATAAAGATTTAGCTAAGTCAGTTGAACCAAAAAAATTAATTATGGTTGATGATGGTAAATTAACATTAGAAGTTGTTTCTAAAGATGAAGAAAATGGTGTAGTTGTAGTTTTAGCTAAAAATACACATTCAATCGGAACAAAAAAAGCAGTTAATGTACCAGGAGCTGAACTTACATTACCTTTCATTGATGAACATGATACAACATTTATCAAATGAGGAATAAAACAAGGGATTGATTTTGTTGCAGCTTCATTTGTAAGAAATGAACAAGACTTAATTGATTTAAGAAAACTTTTAGATGATAATGGCGGAGAAAAAGTAGAAATTATTTCTAAAATTGAAGCATTAAAAGCTTTAGAAAATTTAAATGAAATAATTGCTAAATCTGATTCAATTATGCTCGCAAGGGGAGATCTTGGTGTTGAAATACCTTATCAAGAAGTGCCATTTTATGAAACTTTAATTATTAATAAATGTAGAGCTTGAGGTAAACCAATTATTATTGCTACACAAATGTTAGATTCAATGACACAAAACCCAAGACCTACAAGAGCTGAGGTTACAGATGTTTATTATTCAGGAATTTCAGGAACTGACGCAACTATGTTATCAGGAGAATCAGCATCTGGTGATTTCCCTAAAGAAACTGTTAAAACAATGTCAACTATTAATTTAGAAGCAGAAAAAAACTTTGATTATTTACGTGCTTTTGAAGATGCATATGCATATGTTGAATCATCAAATGCTGAATCAGCATATCTAGTTGTTAGAGATGCACTATTATCTGATTCAAAATATATTTTAGCTTTTTCAGAAAAAGGAAGACTTATAAAAGCATTATCAAGATTTAGACCTAATGCAATTATTCTTGGTCTAGTTAAAGATGAAGATATGGTTAATAAATTTGGAGCACACTTTGGTGTTTATGCACAATATCAAGATGATATGGAAGCGTTTTATGATGATGAAAAAGTTATAGAAATTGCAAACAAATTAGGTGTTGAAAAAGGGTCAAATATTATTGTTGCAAATAAAAAAGAATTTAGAACAATAAAAACAAAATAATTTAATTTTAATATAAAAAAGCTAGATAACTAGCTTTTTTATTGCAAATAATGTATGCAATTATAGAAAAGGTATAATAAGGATATTATGGAAAAAATTTTTATAAAAAGTTTAGATAAAGAAATAAATATAGACCCTTGAAGAGAAGCTAATTTAGTGGCTGCTGAGGTATTAGCCAATTTTATTATAGAAACAAAATTAGGTGAAAAAATTATAAATAGCGAAGTTACAAATGATGGATTTTTTGTAGATTTTGTTGTTTTAAAAAATGTTTCAGAAAAATCCTTGCCATTGATCCAAGGAAAAATTAAAAAGCAATTAAGCAAAAATGTTGAAGTTAGTTCAGAACTTCCAACATCAATGATTAAAGGATTTGAATTAAGAGGAGTATCCGGATTAAAATTAGAAAATAAACAAGCAAATAGAATATTTGGTTTTGCAACTTTATCACTAGAACAATTTGATAAAAAGAAACTCGAGTTAAAAGAAAGAGAAGAAAGAGATCATAGAAAGATTGGTAAAGAACTAGAGTTATTTATGTTGGATGATTTAGCTGGTAAAGGGATGCCTATTTGATTAGAAAATGGTGTTTTATTAAAAAGACAAATTAAGCAATATATTTGAAATCAAGAAAAAAAATATGGTTCAGAACAAATTGAAACACCAATTTTAGGTTCAGCAGATTTATATAAAACTTCAGGTCATTATGCACATTATCGTTCAAATATGTTTCCTGAAATGACTGTAGAAGAAAATGAAACATTTATTTTAAGACCAATGTCATGTCCTCATCATATTATTGTTTATAAAAGTAAACCAAGATCATATAAAGAATTGCCTGTTAGATATGCAGAAAATGTAAAACAATATAGATACGAACATTCAGGAGCTTTATTAGGACTTGAAAGAGTTAGAGCTATGGAGCTGACTGACTCACATATTTTTTTAAGAGAAGACCAATTAAAAGAAGAAATTGAAAAAGCATTTAATTTAATTCAAGAAACTTTAAATAAATTTGATATTGAAATTGATTATATTGAATTAGCTTTACATGATATTGAAAATAAGGAAAAATATCATGGAGATCATGATATTTGAGTTAAATCAGAAAAAATCTTAAAAGACTTTTTAGACACTCAAAATATTAAATACAAAGCTATGCAAGGAGAAGCGGCATTTTATGGTCCTAAAATTGATGTTCAAATAAAAACAGCTTTAGGACATCAAATTACTGTTTCAACAATTCAATTAGATTTCTTGTTACCTGAAAGATTCCAATTAACATATAAAGATGCTAACCAAAATCAAATTCAACCAATTATGATGCACAGAGGACTTATAGGAACATATGAAAGATTTATTTCCGTGCTTTTAGAACAAACTAAAGGAAATTTACCTATGTGACTAGCACCACAACAAGCGATTGTTGTTCCGATAAATAATGAATTACATACTGAATACGCATTAAAAGTTCTTAATTTATTAGACGAAGCTGATGTTAGAGCAAAAATTGATTTATCTGATGAAAGACTTTCTAATAAAGTTAGAACATATCAAAAAGCTAAAGTTAAAACAATTATTATGGTTGGAGATGAAGAAATTAAAAATCAATCTGTTTCTTACAGATACTATGGATCAGAAGATACACACACAATATCTTTAGATAAATTAAAAGATATTTATATGTAAAAGGTTTACTATGTTAAAAAATGTAACATATGTGCTTACAACACATGATATAAACTTAATGCCAAAAGATGATTTAAAAGAATATGTGATTATTGGAAGATCAAATGTAGGTAAATCATCATTTATTAATTCAATAACAAATAATAAAAATCTTGCAAAAACTTCTTCAAAACCAGGAAAAACAAGAGCAATCTCTTTTTTTGATGTTGATGGAAAATATAGATTAGTAGATATTCCTGGATATGGTTATGCCAAAGTTTCTAAAGATCAAAAGAAAATGTTTGCACAAATGATTGACACATATCTTAGTCAAAGAAAAAATATTGCACAAATAATTCTTTTATTAGATATTAGAAGAGGTATTACTCCAGATGATGAGATAATGATTAATTATTTTTTTGAAAATAATATATCTTTTGTTATTATTGGAACAAAATTGGATAAAGTTAATCAATCAGAAAAACATATATTTGAAAAATTATTAATGGATTCCTTATCATTAAGGCCATTATTATATTCGTCAATTAAAAAAACTAACTTAGATAAGGTTTTAAATATATTTGAAAATTAAAAAATAAAAAAGCCGATTGGCTTTTTTAAATTTTTCCTTTATTTTTTAGAGTTCTAATTGTTGATGAAGACAATTTAACTTTTTTTGGCTTACCGTCAACCATAATTGTGACAGGTTGAAGATTTACATTTCATTTTCTTTTGGTAGCATTTAAAGCTTTTGATCTATTATTTCCAGATTGTGGCCCTTTGCCTGTTATTCTATCTTTTCTTGACATATCTATATAATTTTACATAAAATCATTATTTTTTGTATAATAAATTTTATTTATAATTTATTGTTGTTTTTGCTGTTTTATTAAGTTATAATAAATTAAACATTTAGTTATGGGTGTAAAAGATTATTATCAAAAAAAAATAAACGGGTTTCCGTCATTTATGTCATCAACAATGAATTTATTTTGACTATTTTTAAAGAACCATTTTAAAAGTTCTTCATTGTTTATTTCAAATATTTTTATTCCTTTTATGGTTGTAGCAGCGCTATCAGTGTTGTTTCCGATGTCTTTTTCATTTATATGAATGATATTTATTTCCTTAACTTTTTCTGGTTGAGCAGCTTATGGGACGTTGTTCTTTAATTTTAAACATTCTACAGCTAATAAAAACTTAGAACTAACAAAAAGTACTGTTGCATCTGTTTATTTTGCAATTTTATCTATTATTTTTGTAGTAAACATAATAACTTTATTTTTCACTATTGTAGCAATCACATTTTTTATAGAAATGGGTGTAATAACTAATGCATGGACTTTTACAACTGTTTCAAAAGCTAATAAGGCAGTTTTTAGTGTAATGAAATTAGATTGAATTGCTTTAATTTATTATTGAATCACTATAACATTATTTACTTTTTCAATGACGTTTGTTATTCAAGAGGTGGTTTCAACACAAAAAACCTTTTTTGGTGTAATGTTTATATTTATATTGTCTGCATTATTTTTTGGCGGTATTTTTTCACCTACAATACGTCTAGATGAAAATAATAAATTAATAACAATGGATGGTAAATACTTTGATAATTTAAAAGACGGAAAATCTGCTGGACTTTTAAAACCATGACTAGTTTGACAACCAATGTGGTGAATATCACAATTATTTCCTTCATATGGCTTAAATCAAACATCTACACATATTTTTGATGCAGCTATTAAAGGTGGCTATAATGCAGAAGAAGTAGCTCGTTGAGCTCAAGTTGGGATCTTAAAAAAGACATTCTTTTCAGGTAATCCCATAATTCTGTATTATGTAATTTCGCCTTGATTATGGATGGTATTTGGCTTATGACTTGGTGGATTTATAAACATTAGAAAAGAAGGGAATTAAATTTTTGATATAATTTAATATATGGAAACATTATGGAAACATTAAATTTAAAGAAAAACGACATTAAAAAAAAGGTTTTATTATCTAAAAAACAATTAAAAATATTGAATAATAATAAAGAATTTTTCAAGGAACTTGAAAAGTTTTTTATTTCTAAGAAAAAAACACTTACTAAAAAAGAGGTTATTGAATTAATACATAAATATAAGATTAATGAGAAACTTAATGAAGAGATTTTTAAAATTTCAAATTTTAAAAAATACTCAAATATTAATATTATTGAACAAAAAAGAATTTCTAAAAAAGAACAAAGAATTATAGATGCATCAAAAAGAAAGCATAAATATAAATTAAGTGATACTTATACATTAAGAATTAAAAATGTTAAAAAATCTTATGGACTTAAAAAAGTATTAAAAGGGGTTACTTTTGATATTTTGAAAGGTGAAAAAGTCGCTTTAATAGGAAAAAATGGTTCAGGAAAATCAACATTAATATCGATTTTATCTCAACAACTTAAAATGAGTCGAGGAGAAATTGTCTATGGGTATGCAACTAATAAGATAGATTCTTTTGAATTAATGGGAATTCAATTCCAAGCACTTTCATATCCAGAAGGTTTTGTTGTTAAAGATGTTATTAGTTTCTTTAATGTTTCAGTTGAAAAATCAAAAAGATTAAGCAAGAGTGAATTAGAAAATTTAGTGATTAAATTTGGAATAAATAAATTTATTAACCAACAAATTGATAGGCTTTCTGGTGGTCAGCAACAAAGAATAAATATTCTTCTTGCGATGATAAAAAAACCAAAATTATTAATTCTTGATGAAATATCTACTGGTTTAGATGTTGAATCAGCAGAAGTTATTAAAGGTTATATTTACGATTATCTTGAAGAAAATAAGGATGCATCATTACTTTTAGTTTCTCATTCAGATGAAGAGATAAGAGAAATGGTAGATAAAGTTTTTGTTTTAGAACAAGGTAAAATTGTTGAAGAAATGGTTTCTTCAAAATTAACGCAAAAAAAATTCTTAGAAATAACTTCAAGAGAATTAAAATATACAAAAAAAGAAGCTGCCAAACAAAAAAGAGAATCACAAAGATTATTAAATGGTTTCGAAAGAGCATACACAAAGAGAGAACCAGGTGAAAAAACGAGGCTTGAGAAATATCTTGAAAAAATAAAAAATAAAATAACAAATTACTCGATAGTTAATTCTGAAAGTGGCAAGAAAAAAACGGAACATAAAATTTTTACTTTTTTTAATTCGATAATTATTTTTAAAGTAAACAAACTAAATTCAAATAAAAATAAAAAAAATATTTTAAAAAAAGAAAAACCATCAAAACTTTCTAAAAAAATAGAAATTGTAAAAGAAAATGTTAAAACATATTCTAAAAAAGTTTTAGGAGATATTGAAAACGAAAACTTTAAAGAAGGAAATATTATTGAAATTAATGATATTTCTAAAACATATGGTAAAAAAGTTGGTGCGGTAAGAAACGTTTCTCTTTCAATTAAAGATGGAGAAAGAGTTTCAATAACTGGTTCTAATGGATCAGGAAAAACAACATTAGTGGAAATGATGGCTTTTGTTAAAACTGCTGATGGCAAAAGTAAAAGATTTAAAAATATGAAGCATTTAGTTACAGCTGATTATCATAACGTCTTAAAAGAACTTGATTATAAAAAAGATATAGAATTAAAACAATTTAAGGCAATGTATATTTTTTCTCAAGAACTTTATGCTAAAGAAATTGAAGAGATTAAAAATGGTTCAGAAGAATTTATAAAAAATTCTAACTTAACAGAAGAAAAAGCTCGTTTAAAAATTCAAAAAGATATTGATAAAATTAAAAATCAAATGGCTAAAGAATTAGCTATTAAAAAAGCAGAATATCAAAAACTAGAAGCCAAATTAAATGAACAAAGAAATATTGAAGCTAAAAAAGCTTTAAATAAATATCACAAAGATAAAGCTGATGTTCTTTTAGAAGAATCAAAAAGCAAAAAAACAAATGGAGATTTTGTTGTACCTTCTTACATTTTAAATGGTAAAAAAATTGGTGAAGTGGTTAAAAATAATAATGATCCACAAATATCTTATGCTTTTGCTAAAAAAACAAGAGAAGTTAAAGATAATGTTGGTGTGCAATTTCAATATGTGTCTTTTCCGTTTGATATGACAGTTCAAGATGTAATATTATTCTTTTCACGTAGTAATAAATATTTCTTAAGTAAAAAAGAAATGTTTGATGCATTAAAAATCTTTAAATTAGAAGGGCTTTTAAAAATGAAAGCAAATCGGCTATCTGGAGGAGAAAAACAAAGACTAAATGTTCTTTTAGCAATTATGAAATCTCCTAAAATTTTAATTTTAGATGAAATTTCTACAGGTTTAGATGTTGATTCTATTGTTAAAATTGATAAATTTATAAAAGATTATTTAGAAAAAACTAAAGCAACATTAATTTTAATTTCACATAATTATCATGAAGTGCATTCATTAACTGATAAAATTATAGTTATGAATCGTGGTAAATTAACTGAAATAGTTGATACTAAAGGTTGAACACTTGAACAAAATAAAGAAAAAATGAAAGATATTTATAAAGGAAGGGGTATCTAATGAAAGGGCTATTCATACAAGAAGTAAAAACTTTATTTAAATCACCAACTTCTTTTTCATTATTAATTATTCCTATAGTTTTACTTATAGGGCTTGGTTTTTTATTGCCAGCCGCGTGGATTATTCCATCATCAATCACAATCGGTATTGTTGCATCAGTATTATTATATTTTGGTGGTTCTATTGAAGAGGTAAAAAGAACATCGTTCATGAAATCTATTTCATTAACAAAATTATCTAAATTTACATTCTTAGCAACAAAAATTCTTTTTGCAATATTACTTTCAATATTTATGGTTTTATGAGTGTTGTTTTTTGGATGAATTTTTACTGATGCATTAGGTTTAATGGCTACGGATTTTAAAGCTATTTTAGGTCCTAATGCAACAGGAGCTGCTGGTATTATAGAAAGAATTCCTTTTAATGTTGAGTGAGGAGCGATTAAATGATTTACCATTTTTTATGCTGGCGCAATTACTATTGCTGTGACTATTACAATCTCGTTTGTATTTGTTACTTTATCTAAATCATCATTATCATTTTACTTGATGTCTTTTGGATATTTATTAGCAATGATTCTATTTGGTGGAGTAATTATGCCTTCATTTTTAATCTCAGAAGATAACAAAGGTTTTAAAATATTATATTACTTTGTTCCTAACTACTTTACTAATAATGCTATGTCTGCTGCTTTTAACCAAGGTCCTGCTGTGATTGCGAATAACATTTCAAACTTTTTAAGTGGAGTAATGAAACATGGAATAATTATTCCTGGGTTAGATAAATTAGATAAAAATGATCCAGCAGTTAAAGCTTTTGCAGAATGAATTGGTAAAAATATGACTGTTTGATTAAAAAATGGGGGAAGTTTAGATGAATTTAATGGAGCGTGAAATGATATTTGAAATTCTCAAACATGAAACGCAACTCAAAAAGAATATTTAAATGCGATGCATGATTTGTTTAATTTACCAGCAACTGGAGCCTTTGGGTTTAAAGTACACTTTAATTCTTGGCAAGCGTTGGTAGATAATTATGCTGGTACAGGTGCTTATATTAAATTTATGACTAAACCATTAGTTAAAGATTTCGACTTCATTACTGGTGCCTATGTTATTAAAGCAGCTTCTTCAACTCTTCTAGTAGAACCTAATGTGCTATCTCAATTTAGTCATGTGTTGTTTATGAATATAACAAGAGAAGAAATTAATGCAGCAGCAAAGAAGGCGCCTGGAATTGGATTTATTTGAGGTTTTGCTCAGGATCCATTTTGAAATTTTTGAGATAAAAATATAGTTAAAGGTGGTCTAAAATTAAAAGACATTACAACTCCCTATTTATTAGCTAATATGGCAGTTAGCAAAGTCACAGAGATGTTTAGAATGCCGTTAGATTTATCAACAGCCGCAGGAATTGCTGATTTAGTAGTTCCATGAGCAGAAACAGGAGCCTTTTTAGGAATTTCAATCATATACTTTAGATGGTCATAGCTATTATTCTATCTATTTATTTATGTAAATTTTATTCGTAAAAACAAAAAAAACAAATTTATAATGAATGTTATAATTTATTTAACAATGCAAAGAGGAGATTATGCATAAAGAACATAAAGAATTTATTATGACTGTTATAGAATCATCAGTCGCAAACTTACAAAAACATGAAGAACTAATTAATGATTTAAATGTATTCCCTATCCCAGATGGTGATACAGGGTCTAATATGTTAGCAACATTATTATCTGCATTTAAAAATATATCTGAGGGATCAGTTACAGATGTTGAAATTCTACATGACTTTGCAAGAGGAGCTCTATTAGGAGCAAGAGGAAACTCTGGTGTTATTACATCTCAAATTATTAAAGGGTTAGCTGAAGGAGTAAAAAAAGAAGGCGGTATTTCAAATACTGCTAATTCTATTAGAACAGTTTTAAGGACTGCCAAAGAATATGCTTATAAATCAGTTTCGAATCCGGTAGAAGGTACAATCCTTTCAGTTGTTAAAGCAATGGATAAAAATTACAATCGTAACACTACTGATACAAAAGAAATTTTTTCATCTATCGCTGAAATTGCAAATAAAGCTACTGAATATACACCAGAACAACTTCCTATTTTGAAAGAATCAGGAGTTGTTGATTCTGGTGCTAAAGGATTATTAGTTATTATTGAGGGTGCATTATTAGCTTTACAAGGAAATCCCTTAAAATTAGATCAAAATAATATGCAAAATAATTCAAGTGATTCACAAGCTTTTGTTAAAGCACATCCAACAGATAATATCGGGTACTGTACAGAATTTATTTTAACATTAAAAGATCCTGATAATTTTAACGAAAATGTGTTAAAAGATTTTTTAATAAATCAACTTAAGGGCGATTCTTTAGTTTTGATTCAAGAAAAGGATATCTTAAAAGTTCATGTTCATGTTAAACACCCAGGTGAGGTTTTTAATGAAGCACAAAAATATGGAGAGTTTTCAAAAATTAAAGCTGATAATATGGCTTCACAAGCTAAAGGCGCAGGTCATATAGTGCACGGTGATTTATTTTCAACAATTAATAAAGAAATGAATCAAAAAGAATTAAGTATTATTGCTGTTTCAAATGGTGAAGGTCTAAACAAAGAGTTTATGTCTCTTGGTGTAAACCAAATTATCTCTGGCGGACAATCAATGAACCCTTCAGTAGAAGATTTTATTAAAGTAATTAAAAAAACTAATTATAAAAATATTGTATTATTACCTAATAATTCTAATATTATATTAACTGCAAATACAGTAAAATCAATGGTAGAAGATAAAAATATTTTTGTTTTACCAACGAAAACAATGCAACAAGGACTTGTAGCTATATATAACCTTAATAAAGAAATGCTTGATTTAGATAAATATAAAGAAGAAATTGTTAATTCTTTTAGTGATATTTCTGAGGGTGAAGTTTCGGTTGCTGTAAGAGATACAGAAATGAATGGCGTAAATATTAAAAAAGGACAATTTATTTCTATCAAAGACAAAACAATTTTAATTTCAACACCTGATTTTATAGAGGCATCAAAATCATTAATTAAAAAAGTTATTGCTGATGATTTAGAAGTTATTACATTAATTTATAATGATGATGTTTCTAAAGAACAACTAGAAATTTTAATTAAATATATTGAAAGTGAAAATTCTTCTATCGAAATAGAAGAGATTTATGGAGGGCAAGCTATATATAATTTATTAATATTTGGCGAAAAGTAATATGAAAAAAATTATAGCTTTTGATTTATCATCAGGCGATAAAGATGTGAGTGAAGCATTAGAGGCCGCAATTGAGTTTTGTAATTTAAATAAAGATTGACAAATTTTAGGATTTTCAACAACAGAAATTACAAAATTTTTGCCTGACAATTTGAAAATAAAAGTGTGTTCACAATTGGTTAATCAAACTGATGGCGCATTAGATTTTAAACGTAAAAAAGATTCAACACTTTATAAAGCAGTAGAAGTTGTAAATAATGATGAAGCAGCTGCTATTGTTTCAGCAGCTGCTTCTGGCCCTTTAGTGACTGGAACATATTTAACTTTTAGAAGTATGGAAGGAATTAAACCAGCTTACGCCGCCGTCGCTTCAACATCAAAAGGAACTTTAAGAATGATGTTAGATGTTGGTGCTAATATGAATGTTAATGCTGAAATGCTAAATAAATATGCATTTATGGGAAGTGAATTTGCTAAAATCATTGGCATTTCAAAAAAACCAATTGTAAAACAATTGAATGTGGGTACTGAAGATTCTAAAGGGACAGAATTACAAAAAGATGCGTTTAAATTAATGAAAGAAAATGAACAAATTAATTTTCAAGGTAATATTGAAGGAAATCAATTTTTAGATCCTAAAATAGATGTTGATGTAATTGTTGCTGAAGCTTTTTCAGGTAATGTTGCAACTAAATCTTATGAGGGTGCATTTTTATTAATTAAAAATATTATAAGTGAATCAGTTAAAACATCATTTTTAGATAAAGTTGGATTTTTACTTGCAAAAAACTTTAGAAAAAAAATGAAAATAGCATTAAACACTGAAAAAGGTGGCGGAGGAGTTGTCCTTGGCCTTAATAAACTAGTTATTAAGGCTCACGGAAGCTCTAATAAAGGTTCTTATTTAAATTCATTAAATGTTGCAAAATCAGCTATTGAAGTTAATCTTATTGAATCAATAAGAGAGGTAATGAAATAATGGATGAATTAAAATCTTTTTTAAAGAAAAACAATATAAATTATAAAGACATTGATTACTATAAAAAGGCTTTTACACATTCATCATTTGCACACGAAAGTAAAAATAATGATAAATCATATGAAAGATTAGAGTTTTTGGGCGATTCAATTCTTGGAAAAATAGTTGCAGAACATTTATTTTTAAAATATCCTGAATATGATGAAGGAGATATGACATTAATTAAACATCATCTTGTTAACAAAACTTTTTTAGCTGTAGTTGGAAAAAAATTAGGCTTTGAAAAAGTTATGTTTTTAGGTGAAGGCGAAGATAAAGATACGTTATCAGATTCAATTTTTGAAGATGTATTTGAATCTTTAGTAGCTGCCATTTATCTTGATTGTGGACCAAAAGTTGCTAATGATTTTGTTTATAAACATATTTGTTCAAAATCAAGTAAAGTATCTATAATTGATATTAAAGATCCTAAAACTAGATTACAAGAATTACTTCAGTCTGTCAAAAGGAAATCAGTAACTTATAAAATTGTTAAAGAAGAAAAAATAAATAATGTTAATTATTTTGAAGCCATCGTTATGTTTGATGGAAATAAATTAGGTTCTGGAAGAGGGCTTTCAAAAAAAGAAGCAGAGAAAGAAGCTGCTGAAAACGCATATAAAAAGGTAGCTAAATAATGTTTTTGAGAAGAATGGAAGTAAAAGGATTTAAGTCCTTCGCACACTCTACAACGATAGAATTTAAAGATGGTCTAACAGTTATTGTTGGGCCTAATGGTTCTGGTAAATCAAATATTAATGATGCATTTAAATGAGTGCTTGGAGAAGCCTCAAAAAAAACATTAAGAGCCAATTCAGCTTCTGACATGATTTTTTCAGGTTCTGATACTGAGAAGCCAGCAGATTTTGCTGAAGTTACTTTGATTTTTAATAACGAAAATAAAATTTTAGATATTGATTTTAATGAAGTTGCAATTACAAGAAGATCATATCGACAAGATAAACAAAACGAATACTATATAAACAAAACTTTAGTTAGAAGAAAAGATGTTAAGGATTTGTTTTTAGGAACAGGGCTGGGAAATACTGATTTATCTATTATTTCACAAGGTTCTGTAACAAAAGTTACAGATTCAAAACCCAAAGATTTAAGAGAATTATTAAATGAGGCTGCAGGTATTTCAAGATATCAACAACAAAAAGAAGAATCTTTAAGAAAACTTGAAAAAGTCTCTCAATCTTTAGATATTTTTTCTGTTAAATTAAAGGAAATGGACAAACAAGTTGGTCCACTAAAGAAAAAGAAAGAAGTTGCAGAAAAATATTTAGCTATAAAAGAAGAATTAGGAAAAATAGAATTACCAATTATTAAAGAAACACTTACAAAAAACATTGAAGCCAGAGAAGAACTTAATAATGTTATTGATTCTTCATCAGCAAAAAAAAGTTTAGCAGAAGAAACATTAAATAAAATTGAAGAAAAAACAAAAAGTTTTCAAGAAAGAATTATTTCTTTAGATTCAGAACTTTATACACTTCAAACAAAGCAAAATGAATTAAATGCAAAAACTATTATTACAAAAAATGATGAAGATTCCCTTGAAGAAGCAATTAAACAATCAGTCATTGGATTAAAAGATATCAAAAAAATTTCAAAAAAAACAGAAGAAAATCAAAACGAATATAGTGAAAAACTAAAAAAAATTAGATTAGAAGAGTTTGATTTGATTTCAAAAAGAGATAAAATTGCAACAAATATCAATAAAGCAGAATACGAAATTCAAAAATCTGCTAAGTCAAAATCTGGATTTTTAGGTAGAGGAACTCAAGCGATTTTAGAAAATAGAGATATTTTTGATAAAGTTTATGGAACTGTAAGTGAGTTGATTAAATTTGATAAAAAATTTGAAACAGCAATTTTAAATTCTGTTGGAAATAAAATGAATAATCTTGTTTTATCTGATGAATCAACAATTAAAGAAGCCCTTTCCTTTTTAAAATCAAATAAAGCAGGAACTGCCACAATGATACCTGCATCAAAAGTTAAACCTAGGTTGATTTCACAAGAATATCAAAATGCTATGCAAAACTTATTAGGATATTTAGGCACTGTTGCATCCGTTTTAAAAACTGACTCTAAATTTTTTAATGTAGTTAAATCTATTGGGGGGCATATTTTAGTTTTTGATGATATCGATAATGCTTTATTAGCTGCTAAAAAATTAGGTTATAAATATGAAATTGTTACTTTAGATGGAGATCAAATATTTTCTGGTTTTACAGTTAAAGGTGGTTCAAATATCAAAGGTGGAAAAATTAATGAACTTAAAAGAATTCTTGAAGAATTAAGAAAACAATATAAATTAGTTAAAGATCTTCTTTATAATAAGCAAGATGAAATTCAATCGCTAAGAGACACACTTTCTTTAGCACAAACTGAATTAGTAAGATCACAAGATAGATTAGCATATCTTGAAACTAATTTACAAAAGCTTTTAGATCAATACGAATTTTCAACTGGTAAAAAATATAATTTATCTTCTATAGAAAATTCTAAAGAATATTTATCAGAAAATTTATCTATCGAACAAATTAATAATAGAATAAAAAGTATTCAATTAGAAAAGCAAAATATTCAAAAAGAATTGATGTTAAAGCAAGAAGAAGAACAAGAATTAAGAAAAACTTGGGAAGATTCAATTAGTCAACACACAGACTCAACAATTGCTTTAAATAATGTTGTAAATCATATTGCAAAAGATCTTGAAATTTTAAATAAAGATTATAAAATGACTTATGAAAATTTAATGAATAAAAAAATTAATGAATTAGAAATTGATATTGAAAAAGCAATGCCGATGAGAGAAACATTAAGAATAGAAATTTCTAAATTAGGTTTTGTTGATTTTGATGCAATTGATAACTATGAAGAGTTATTTGAGTCATATGAAAGCTTAAAAGAAAATGTTAATGAATTATCTGAGTCAAAAAATAAACTATTATCAACTTTAGAATTGACCGATCAACAAATGACAAATCAATTTAAAGAAATGTTTGAAAAAGTTAATTTAGAATTTAGTAATGTTTTTTCTAAATTATTTAAAGGTGGAAAAGCACAAATATTTTATACAGAACCTGAAAATATTTTAGAAACAGGTGTGGAAATTGAAGCAAAAATGCCGGGGAAAACAATAAAATCATTGAGACTTTATTCAGGGGGAGAAAAATCACTTATCTCATTGTCATTAATATTTGCAATTAATGCAGCTAGAAAATTACCAATTTTAATGCTAGATGAAGTTGAAGCAGCTCTTGATGAAGCAAATGTTGATAGATTCGCTAAGTATGCAAAAAATCTTAACCAAACAACACAAGTTATAATTACATCACATAGACCAGGAACAATGGAACAAGCAGATATTCTTTATGGTGTTACTATGCAACAGAAAGGGATAACAAATATTGTTTCGGTTAAATTAGCTGAAGCGGTACAACTAACAGATTAAAATGGGACTATTTAGTAAACTAAAAAAACAAAAACAAAAAGATATTGTTTTAGATGCTGCAAAAGGGGCAAGGGTTTCTTCTACTAAAAAATATAATGATGGTTTAAAAACATCTAGAGAATCTTTTTCTAAGAAATTTTTAAATTTAGCAACTAAACATAGAAAAATTGATGAATCATATTTTAAAGAATTAGAAGAATTATTAATTACATCAGATGTTGGTGTTCAATATACTATGGATATATTGCCTAAAATAAAAAGTGCGGCTAAAAGAAAAAATATTCAAAATACATCTGAAATGAATGAATTAATTTTTGAATTTTTATTTGAGAAATATTTAAATGATGATAAATTATCTAAAATAAATTTAGTTGATGGTGAATTAAATATTATTTTAGTAACTGGTGTTAATGGTGTTGGAAAAACAACAACTATTGGTAAACTTGCTAACATTTTTTTAAATTTAGGAAAAAAAGTTAATTTAGCAGCAGCAGATACATTTAGAGCAGGCGCAGTTGCTCAATTACAATCATGAGCAGAAAAAAATAAATGCGAAATAACTATCCCAAAAAAAGAAGGACAAGATCCTGCTTCAGTTGCATTTGAATCAATTCATAAGGCTAAAGAAAGTAATGCTGATGTTTTGATTATTGATACAGCAGGAAGACTACAAAATAAAGATAATTTAATGAATGAACTTGGTAAAGTAGTAAAAATAATTGAAAGAGAATCTGGCAAACCACCAATTGAATCTTTATTAATTTTAGATGCAACAACAGGACAAAATGGTGTAGACCAAGCTGCAGTATTTAATAAAATGTTAAATTTAACCGGTATTATACTTACTAAAATGGATTCATCATCAAAAGGAGGGATAATCTTAAATATTAAAGAAAATTTTTCTATCCCTGTTAAATATATAGGTCTTGGTGAAGGTATAAATGATTTAGAAGAATTTGATTTAGAAAAATATTTATATGGTTTAACTAAGGAGTTATTTGATGAGTAAAATAGAAAAAATTGACAAGTTTTCTTTGTTGTTTGATTTTTATAAAAATCTTTTAACAGAAACTCAAAAAAATACTTTTACAAAATATTTTTTAGAAGATTATTCATTATCAGAGTTAGCAGAGTTTAACCATAGTTCTAAAGCATCTGTTGCTGATAGTTTAAACCAGGTGGAAAAAAAATTATTAAATTTAGAGGATAAGTTAAATTTTGTAAAAAAATATAAACAATTAAATTCTTTGATTAAAGAATTAGAAGATAAAAAAAATTTTGATATTGCAAACAAATTAAAAGAAATATATGAGTAAAATAAGTAAAACAACTTTAAAACTGAATGAAAATAAAATAAAAAAATATTCGCAAAATTCTATATGACATAAATTTTTGTTAGAAGTTTTTGGTGCTTTTTCAATTGTTTTTATAATTAATTTTTTTATTTCTCTAGGAGAAGCAAATATCCCGTTTTTTTGAATTTTTAATAATGTTGTAGCTGTTGAAGGATTTTGGATAGCCACATGAACCTTTTTATTTTTTTTATTTTTTGAAAAAACTGGAGTTTCATCCAATGCATTAACTTTAATTATTGATTTTAGAAATAAGAATATAAATTTTAAACAATACATATTATTATTTTTTGGTCAATTAATGGGCGCAATATTATCTTCACTTTTTGTTTTTGCATTAGTACAATTATTAATCGTTAATAATTCTAAACATTTAAACAATATTCATGTGATGGGAGGAGCAATTCCATATATAAAAGGATTGTTTACAAATAAAGGAACATTGGCTTGAAACCCGATTGACTTTAACATGGAACCACATGGTATAGGGGCTTATGGTTTTTCTTCAATTCAAGGATTAATCAATGCTTTAATAATTATTTTTTCATTTTTTGTTTTAAAATCTGTTGAAAAAAAATACAATATTGGTTTTATAAGCAAACTAATAAGATATATAATGTTATTATCATTAGTTACTTCATCAGTTATCTTGACTGCTAATACAACAAACTATAATAGATTAATTTCTCCAGCGATAATTGATATGATTTTTAATCAATCTAAAGATGCTGTAAGAAAATTTTCAACAACATGTACTTTCATATGTTTGCAAAGTCTTGGATTAATAGTTGTTTACTTTTCGGGGTTCTTTGATAAAGAAGATGAAGTTTTAACAAAAGTAAAAGGAGAACAAAATGGCATTTAACTTTATTCAATCAAGATTAACAAAAGCTGTAAAAAAGGCTTCATCAAAAGGGATGCTTTCTAAAGAAAATATTAAAGATGTTATTAGTGAAATAAGATTAATTCTTTTAGAAGCGGATGTTTCTTTAAAAGTTGTTAATAAATTTATTGACAATATGACAGAAAAAGCATTGGGTCAAGTTGTTGAGGCAGATAGAACTGCTTCGCAAACTATTTTAAAAATTATAAATAATGAATTAATTGCAATTCTTGGAGGAGAACCTAAAACTTGAAATGTGCAACCTTATTCAGCTGTTATGATGGTTGGATTACAAGGTTCTGGAAAGACAACTACTTCTGCAAAGTTAGTTAGTCATTTGGTAAATAAAAAAAAGGTTTACAAAAAACCATTACTTGTAGGTTTAGATGTTTACCGGGATGCTGCTATTGATCAATTAGAAAAATTAGCAAAAACTTTAATGATAGATTTCTTTTCCATTAGAGAAACAAAAGATGTTGAAAAGATTACTAAGGAAGCTTTAAAGTTTGCTAAAAAAAATGATAATGATTTAGTTGTTTTTGATACTGCTGGTCGTTTACAAACTGATGAACTTTTAATGGATGAACTTTTAATGGTTAAAAAACTTGTTAAACCTTCAGAAATTATTTTTGTTGCAGATGCAATGGCAGGGCAAGAAATTTTATCAGTAGCTGAAGTTTTTGATGAAAAATTAGGTTTAACATCTGCAATCATATCTAAATTAGATTCAGATGCTAAAGGTGGTGCTTCATTATCACTAGCGTTAGAATTAGGATTAAAAATAATGTTTATTGGTACAGGAGAAAAAATTTCCAATTTAGAAATATTTTATCCTGATAGACAGGCCTCACGTATGCTTGGAATGGGGGATATTGAAACTCTTGCTGAAAGAGCACAAGAAGTTGCTAGTGAAAATGATCAAGAAAGAATGTTTAGACGAATTATGTCTGGGCAATATGATTTAAATGATTTAATGGAATCGATGAGACAAATGTCACAAATGGGTAATTTAGGTTCAATAGCAAAAATGTTACCAGGAACTAATATATCAGAGGCACAGATTCAATCTGCAGAGAAAAAATTTAAGTCATTTACAATCATTATTAATTCTTTAACTGAAAAAGAGAAAAAGAATCCTAAAATATTAAAACACCCTAAAAGAAAAGAAAGAATTTTAAAAGGCTGTGGAAGACCAGTTCAAGAATATAATGATTTGTTAAGACAATTTGACAAATCTCAAAAACAAATGAAAGAAATGGCTAAATATATAAAAGCTGGCAAAATTCCAAATATGTCAGGCGGATTTGGTGGTCTTTAAAAATAAAAGAGTAAAGTAAAAATACTTTACTCTTTTATTTAATTTTATGAGATACTTTATTTAAGGAGGAAAAATGGCAGTAAGCTTAAGATTAACAAGAATGGGTTCAAAAAAAAGACCTTTTTATAGAATAATTGCAATTGATTCTAGAAATAGAAGAGATGGCAAGTATATTGAATTATTAGGTACTTATAATCCTTTAAGCGGGGAAAGAAAAGTGAATGAAGAATTAGCTTTGAAATGATTATCAAACGGAGCTATTCCATCATACACTGTTAGAGATCTTTTTTCTAAAGAAGGAATAATGAAAAAATTCCATGAATCAAAACAAAAATAAATTATTATGAATAGGTACAATTGTTAATACACACGCTTTAAAAGGCGAAGTTAGAGTATTAACAGATATTGATAATATTGAAAAAAGATTCGCAATTGGCAATAAAATATTTTTTTATGATAAAGATAATAATCAATCAGAGTTAATAATTACTGGGATGAGATTACATAAAAATTTTATTTTATTAATGTTTAAAGGGTATGACAATATTAATGATATTGAATGAATAAAAAGCAAAGAAATATATGCTATACCTGAGGACTTAAAAGAAAATGAATATTTTTTATCTGAACTTTTAGGCAAAAAAGTTTACAATAATAATAAATTTATCGGTATTATTTCTTCATTTATGGAACAAGGTTCATACGATAGTATGATAATTAAATTAACTAATGGAAAAAAAACAAATATTCCTATAGTTGATGAATTTCAAGTTTCGTACGATAGAGAAAAAGATATTGTAAATATTAATGTTGATAAAACAATATTGGGAGAAATATAAAATATATGTTTAAAAAATATAGTGAAGAAAAAGGAAAGTTAATTTGACGATTATGAGTTATTTTGTTTGTAGAATTTTTAGGAACTTTTACATTCATTTTAGCAATTATTGCGCCATCTGCTTTTAATTTCGGAGCTAATAAAGTATATAGTCATATTTTTGGAACAAATATTATGAAAGGTGTTTGAGTCGCAACATTTTTCTTACTTCTGATATTTATTTTTAAAAAAATTTCTATAAATTTGAATCCGGCAGTAACAATGGCGCATATGGCTTATGGAAATACCAAAGTGACAACTGGTATATTAATGATTCAATTTCAAATACTTGGAGGTTTATTAGCCGGTGAGTCAGCATACTTAATTTCAAATGATATTGGAACATGGACTTCAGATCCAAGTTACAATAAATTAGACGCTGTTATACCCAATTTAAATTTTGATACATTTTTAGGTGGAGTATTTAATATCCACGTTTCAGATAAATTTAACTGGTTAAAAAATGCACCAGTAGGAACTGACTGATTTTATGGTTTATTTCCTTTATTTATGGAAACTATTTTAACATTTGCATTAATTGCATCAATGTGTTATGGTGGGGAAAAAATAAATAAGAAAAAAAGAATTTTAATAATCTTTTTAACATGAGTTCTTGTCATTGCGATCGGAACACCAACAGATAGTGTCGCATTAAATCCGGCAAGATTAATTGGTCCTTCAGTAATAACTGAATTAAATGGTGGAACACCAACACTACAATATACATTAATTTTCTTTATTGGAGAAATAATTGCTGTTATTATATTTTGATACATTGAAAATCTTAAAAAAGAAAAAATTGGCGATTCAATAACTGGTGTAAAAAAACAATTAAGAGTTGCCTATGCAGAAATTTTAACTATTAGTGCAAAATATAATTGAGTAATGGATGGAGAAAAACCATTAGAAAAAATGAATAAAAGTGAATTAATAGAAATATCAAAAAAATTAAATATTTTTAAAGCATCACTAAATACAAAAAACGATATTGAATACAATATTTTAGAATATTTAATATTTGGAGAAGAAAAATTAAATAATTCTAGTTCTGGTTTGATTGCTAAAAAATCAAAAGAAAACACTAAAAAAACCGAACAAATATTTACTAAGGAATTAGATTTTAAAAAATTTATTGAAAAATTAATGAATAAAATAAAATCTAAAAAAATAAATTTTAAATTAAAACCAATAATTAAAAAAGAAGATGCAAAAAAAGAAATTTCACCGGCTGAAAAAGCAATAAGAGATAACAAAAGAAAAACTTTGCAAGAAAAAGCAAATAAAATTAAAGTAGGTAAAAAAGTTTCTCTTGCAGACTTAAAAAAACTTAAATTAACTGATTTATACGGAATTAATAAAGAGTTAGAATCTTATTTAAGAGAAAATGATATTGATAATATTTTGAAATTATCTATTAAAAATATAAATAAAATGTCTAAAAAATTTATTTCTGGATTACCTTTATTAAAAACATCTACAGAATCAGAAAAAAAAGAAAAAATGGCTAAGTTAATTAATGAGGCTAAATTTATGATTGAGGAGTTAACTAAATAATAATATGAAAATAACATTTATAAGTTTATTCCCGGATTACTATAAAGGTTTTAAAGAGCATTCTATAATTAAAAATGCAATAAAGAAAAAGTCAGTAATTATTGAAGAAATAAATCCAAGAGACTTTTCAGAAAAAAATCAAGTTGATGACACAATGTATGGTGGAGGTGCAGGCATGTTATTAATGATAGAACCTATAGTAAAAGCAATAAATTCTGTAAAGCAAGACAATTCTTATATTGTATTAATGGGTCCAAGAGGTAAATCATATAAACAAGCAAAAGCAAAAAAACTTTCTAAAATTGAACATTTAATTTTAATTTGTGGGCACTACGAAGGAGTAGATGCAAGAATTAAATATTATATTGATGAGGAAATTTCAATTGGTGATTTTATTATTACTGGAGGAGAATTGGCTTCGATGGTTGTTGCAGATTCAATCATAAGATTATTACCTGGTGTAATTAAAGAAGAATCTTATATAAATGAATCATTTACAGATAAAGATATTTTAGAATGTGATCAGTACACTAAGCCACTAATATTTGATGGCCATGAAGTGCCAAAAGTTTTAGTTAGTGGAAATCATGAAAAGATTAATAAATGAAAAAGACAAAATTCAATTGATAAAACAATTGAGGTAGAATTAAAGAAAGGATAAATAATGGGAATTAATAAAGAATTAATAAGCAAAGTTTCTTCAGCACAAGAAAGAACTGATATACCTGAATTTAGAACTGGCGATACAGTTAAAGTTCATGTTAAGATTAAAGAAGGTCAAAAAGAAAGAATTCAAATGTTTGAAGGTTTTGTGCTTAAAAGATCTGGTTCTTCATCTAATGACGCAACTTTTACTGTGAGAAAAGAATCATTTGGTGTAGGCGTGGAAAAAACATTCCATATAAACTCGCCAATTATTTCAAAAATAGAAGTTTTAAAACATGGTAAAGTTAGACAATCAAAAATTTTCTATATGAGAAATAGAAAAGGTAAGTCAGCAAGAATTAAACCTAGAAATAAATAATTTACATATTATTAATTGAGCGATACGCTCTTTTTTTATGCGTATAATATTAATATGCTAGGATTTTTTAATAACGATACAAAAATAAGTAATATTTTTAACATTTCTACAAGTAAATTATTATGGTTAAATTTAAAAAGTATTTATTCAACAACAGCTACTAGACTAGTTATTATTCTTTCGCCAATTTTGGTTGGATTTGCTTTATCTGTTATGTTTCCTATTTGAATGGCAGTTCCTGCCGGACAAGTTTTTGTTGTGCCGCTTTCATCTGGTGTAGTTTATGCTATGTCTTACTATCCATTTAAAAATTCTACAATTGATAAGAATTTACAAATAACTAAGGTAAAAAGATTTAATATATATTTAACAATATTATTATCGATGTTTATCGTTACATTTCAATCAGAGTTATCATATTGAGGAACTATAATTGGTATAAATTTTATGCACAAAGAAGGGTGAATAACATTTGGAGGAACTGGTTGAATTTTAACTGAGTTAATTAAAAGCCCTAAAATATATTCTGTAGATTGAGCTAAAGTAGAATGAATTGCAGTAGCATATTATTGAGTTATTTCTACGCTATTAATGTTTGTTGGGTCTTTTTCATTTAGAAATATGTGTAAAACACAAAAAACTTATTATTTAATTTTGATTGTTTATATATTTTCATTGGTAGGTTTTGGTAATTTATTGCCGACTTATTATCATGGTGTAGATGGAAATATAGTTAAAAATGGAGTGTCAAGTACCTCTAACAAAGATTTTAAATTGGATATGCCTATTTTTACTTATGTTGTATCTTGTATTATTCCACAATACCATTTAAATGTATTTTTAATGAAATCGATGGATAGCGGAATAATTAATACAAACTTCCCAAATTACAGCCCTACTTGATGGAATCTTGGTCATATATCAGCATTTTCATGATCAAGTGATTGGCACTGGAATTTATCATTATTATATCCTGTAGGTATGTTAGGTCTTTTATCGTTAGTATCTATTGCTACTATTGATAAGTGATAAGTTTATAATAGTTATTTAATATCATTGTTATAATTGGTGTGAAATGAATTTTGATCATAAAAAAATAGAAAAAAAATGACAAGCGTTTTGAAAAGAAAATAACGTTTTTCATACAGATATAAATACAACTAAAGAAAAATTTTATGCTTTAGACATGTTTCCATATCCCTCAGGTTCAGGACTACATGTTGGGCATCCAGAAGGGTATACTGCAACTGATATAATCAGTAGAATGAAAAAACAACAAGGATATGAGGTACTTCATCCTATGGGCTTTGATGCTTTTGGCTTGCCAGCTGAACAATATGCAATTAAAACCGGAAGCTCTCCCAAAGATTTTACAAATAAAAATATAATAAATTTTAAAAAACAATTATATTCTTTAGGATTTTCATTTGATTGAAGTAGGGAAGTGAATACTTCAGACCCTGAATACTATAAGCATACACAATGAACTTTTATTCAAATGTATAAAAAAGGTTTAGCAGAAATAAAAGAAATTGAAGCAAATTGGTCACCATCTTTAAATACTGTCTTATCAAATGAAGAAGTAATTTCTCAACCTAACGGTGACTTAGTTAGTGAAAGAGATGGTCTTCCTGTTGAAAAAAAATTAATGAAGCAATGAGTTATTAAAATTACCAAATATGCAGATAAATTATTCGAAGGATTAAAAGATCTAGATTGACCAGAACATGTTAAAAAATTACAACGAAATTGATTTTTTGAAATGGATGATCAAGGTAACTATGATAAAAACAAATTACATTTAAAAGACTGAATTTTTGCAAGACAAAGATATTGAGGGGAACCATTTCCTATTATTCATATGGAAAATGGTGAAGTTTATTTAATTCCTGAAAATGAGTTACCTTTAGAACTTCCAGAAATTAAAGATTACAAATTTTCACAAGATGGAAAGCCGGCTTTAGGAAATGCTAAGGAATGATCTGAAGTTGAAATAAATGGTCTTAAAGGAAAACGTGATTTAAATACAATGCCACAATGAGCTGGATCATGTTGATATTATATTGGCTATATTTTAAAAGAAGGAGATAAATTTTTATCATTAGATGATCCTAAAGCTAAAGAGAGGCTTAATAAGTGGTTGCCTGTTGATTTATACATAGGCGGCCAAGAACATGCTGTTTTACATCTTATTTATGCAAGATTTTGACATATGTTTTTATTCGAATTAGGTATTACAAACATTAAAGAACCTTTCCAAAGATTATATAATCAAGGAATGATTTTAGGGCCAGATGGAAGTAAAATGTCCAAATCCAAAGGAAATATTGTTAATCCGAATGATATTGTTGATAAATTTGGTGCAGACACATTAAGAGTATATGAAATGTTTATGTCTGCATTTAATGATGATAAACCATGAAAAGAAGATGGGCTATTAGCTTCTAACAGATGATTAAATAAAGTTTATAAATTATTTGTTAGTCAAATTACATTTAAAGAACCTAATAATGAAATAAAATATTTATATAATAATTTAATAAAAGATATTACTAATTTATATAATGATTTAAAATTTAATGTAGCAATTTCTAAAATGCAAATTTTTATTAATGAATTAAATAAAGATAAAATTATAAATAAAGAAATGGCTGTAGGATTTTTACAAATGCTTTCTTGTGTCGCACCTCATATTTCTGATGAGTTAATTTCTTTAATTTTAAATAAAGAAATATCATCATATAGTATGAAATGACCAGAACTTATTAAGGCATCAGATATCAAACAAGATATTACAATTGCAATTCAAGTTAATGGAAAGCTTAGAGGTGTTTTAAAAAACCCTGAATTCCTTAATCCAACTACAGATGAAGAAATTATTGAAAAAGTTGCACTTGTTGTTCCGACTTATCTTAAAGATAAAAAAGTAAAAAAAGTTATTTATATAAAAGATAAAATAATAAATATCATTTTATAATATATTTATGAAAGTTATTGATTGAAAAAATATTCCAGATAAACTAGGTGTTTATTGATGGAAGAGTGAACAAGAAGAAATTATACTGGTTTCTAAAACAAAAAATATTAGAAAAAGTATGCAAGAGTATTTTAAAAAAGATATTCCTCCTCAACAAAAATTATTAATTGACAATATTTTTTCTTATGGTTATAAAATTTTTGAAACTGAAGATGAAGCTATTAAATTTGAACTAAATTTAATTAAAAATCATGAACCTAAATTTAATTTAAAAACAAATACAATAAAAAATCGTCCATATATAGAAATACCTAATAATAAAAAATCAGCAAAAGTAACAAAATTATTTAAAAATAAAAATTCCAACTTTTTTGGTCCTTTTAAAGATGCATCATCAGCTAAAAAAATTTTTTATCTGCTTTCTTATGTGGGTTTTTTAAACAAAAATCAAATTAATTTTTTAGAAATAAATAATTTTTTTGCTGGAAATATTAAAAATATAGAGGCAAAAATTTTAGAAATAAATGATGATCAATCGCAAAAATATTTAAATTTATGTAAAGATTTTTTAAAAAATAGAAAAAAAATTTTTAATGATAACTATAATAGAGATATTTTTAATTTATACAAAAAAAATGGAGTAATTTCCATTTCTATTATGAATATAAGAAAAGGAAGAATATGACTTATTTCTAATTTTATTAATAAGGATATGAATCCAGATATACAAAATCTTTTTGAAACATTTATAAATACTTATTATAATGACAAAATAATTCCAGATTTTATATATGTCCCTTTTGAATTTGAATGAAAAATAAATATTTATAATAAAATTAGTGTTCCAAAAGTGAAGGATGGTAAAGATTTATTAATTTATTTAAAAAATCATGCAATTTTAAAATTTGAAGAGAATATGGAATTATTTTCAAATAAATTAGCAAGTTTTAATTTGTTTTCCAATGTTTTAAATCTAAATGAAAAAAATAAAACATACAGATTTATAGAAATGATAGACTTTTTAATTGAAGATGGAAAAACAAGTGTTTGTTTTGCAATTTTTGATAACGGCATATTTCAAAAAAAATTAACTAAAACATATATTTTTAATAAGGAAGTTAATTTTATTAATTTGATAAAAGATCATTTTGAAGATAAGATTAATAATAATAATCCATTTCCTGATTTAGTTATTTTGCCAAATCAGAATCTTTTACAAGAAATAAATGAAATAATTTATCGAGTTAACATTAATACAGAAACAGTATCAGTGGTTTTAGAAACAAACAATAATATTAAAAAATTATATTTTAAAAATGGAAAATCTTTAATAATAGAAAATGATCAAATAAATATATTTATTAATAAAATGCGTACAATTTTATTTAAAGAAATACAGAAAAAGAATGGAACTTTAAAATGGGAAGATTAAGAAAAAAACCTTGAGCTGAAGATTATCTTAAAAAATCTAAGATAGTTTTTCTATCGCCAACTAAATATATAAAAAAATGAAACAAAAAATTTAATAATTTAAATGATATTTGAATAGAAATTGGAATTGGTAAAGGTTCTTTTACAATAGAACAAGCAAAGAATAATGAAAATATAAATTTGTTAGGAATAGAAAAATTTCCTTCTGTTTTAGTTATGGCAGTTAAAAAAGCTGAAGAACTTAAATTAGATAATTTAAAATTTATATCAAGTGATGCTTTTAATATTGAGGAATGATTTTTAGAAAAATCTGTTAGTAAGATATTTATAAATTTTCCTGACCCTTGACCTAAAAAATCACATGCTAAAAGAAGATTATTATATTCTAAATTTTTACTACAATATTATAAGATATTAAAATTAAACTGTAAAATTGAGTTTAAAACAGATCAATTACCTTTATTTGAATTTGCTTTAGAAGAAATTAAGCAAAAAACGAATTTTAAGATCAAGAATGTTTCATATGATTTGCACAAAGAAAACGATGTTATTCAAACAGAATATGAAAAAAAATTCTCTAATAAAGGTCAAAAAATTTATTATGCAGAGTTTTGAAAAGTATAATGTTATTTTTTTTATTTATATATAATTTACTTAATTATGAAAAATAATAAAGATTCAAATTGTACTTGCAATTATATAACTTGCAAATCATGTGTAGCTAAGTTTAGACATGAAAATATTGAAAAAACTGATACTGAGGACAAAAGTACCTCAACAACTTCTTCTGGCGAAGTAAAGGAGGAGCCAGAAGGCAAAATACTTAAAAAAACTTTTAACTGACTTGGAAATGTAACTGGATTAAAAGTACACAATCATGGTCATGACCATGATCATGATATCGAGTCAACACTTGGTCACTCTCATGGTGAAGATAGTTTTACACCTAAAGTATGAATTTTAATTTTAGGTCTTATCTTAACTGTTGTAGCTATATTTAATACTTTTGATGGATTAGGAAATCATAATATCGCAAGAAATTTAAGATTTTTAGATAATCAATGAATTTGATTTGTTGCTGGACTAATTATGTTTTTACTTATGGGTGTTGCTTTTTTAAAAGCGTCAATAGTTGCTTTATTTAAAAAAGAAATATCGGAGGATATTTTAGTTGCTATTTCTGGTACAGTAGCATTTGTTTATTCGTTTGTTTTATTCTTTATATCTTTATCTAATGGAAATTTAAGCTCTAATGGTTTATTTATCCATAATAAAACATTATTCTTTAGAGAGCAAATTGAAATTATGTCTTTGATATATCTTGGTAGATTTATTGAAGAATGATTATCAAATAAAGTTTCTAATGAGATGGCTTCATTAGAAACTTTAAAGGTAAAAGATGCAATCTTATTAAAAGATGGAAAACAAACATCTGTTTTAGTTAAGGATTTAAAAATAGGTGATACTATTATTGTTAAATCAGGTTTAATAATACCAGTTGATGGTAAAGTTGTAAAAGGAGAAACAACAATTGATGAATCATCTTTAACTGGTGAATCAAAAATGATATTTAAATCAAAAGGCTCTGCAGTGTATGGAGGAACGATTAGTTCTAATGGTCTTATTCATGTTAAAGTGACTAAATTATTTAACGATTCATTTATTAATAAAATTATTCAAGGAGTTCATGAAGCGCAATTAACTAAACCACATTCACAAAGAATTGCAGACAAAATTGCTTCAATTCTTGTTCCTACAGTAATGGCGATATCATTAATTGTATTTATTATATTTAACTTTACAAGTGGTTTACCAACAGCTGTAAGAGTTGCTGTAACCATTTTAGTAATTTCTTGTCCATGTTCTTTTGCAATGACAACGCCATTATCAATATTAATGTCGTCAACTATTGCAAAAAGAGAGTCTGTGATATTTAGTTCTCCAGATATTTTTGAAGTTGTTAAAAAAATTGATGTTATAGCATTTGATAAAACCGGGACATTAACAGAAGGTAAATTTAAAGTTATTGGTCATACATTTGATGATGATATATTACCTTATGTTATAGCAGGAGAAAATAATTCAAATCATCCTTTGGCAACTTCTATTGTAAATCACTTTAGTGATTTAAAATTACCAGAAGTTAAAATCAGCGAAGTTATTGGAAAAGGATTAAATTTAAAAGGTGATGATAAAGACATTTATGTTGGATCGCTATCATTTGTTTTTGAGAAACATCCTAAATATAAAGAAGAAAATGAAATTATTGAAAAAAGAAAAAAAGGTTCATCATTTGTCTACGCATTTGATAAAGACAAAGTTTATGGCTACTTTGAATTAAAAGATAGTATTAAACCTACAACATTATCAACAATTAAAGCATTAAAAAGAATGAATATTGAAGTTGCTATGATAACTGGGGATCAAAAAGAAACAGCAATTAGTATTGCTGATGAACTAGGGATTAATAATAAAAACCTATTTTATGAAGTTGACCCAAGTAAAAAATCTAAAATTATTAAAGAAATTCAAAATAAAGGTAAAAAAGTTGCTTTTGTTGGTGATGGAATAAACGATATTATTGCATTAACACAATCTGATTTAGGAATTGCTATGGGAGAGGGTTCAGATGCAGCTATTGAAGTGGCAGATATCGTTTTAAACAAAAATGATTTAACTCTTGTTGCATATGCTGTTGGCCTTTCAAGAAAAACATTGTTTACTATAACAAGAGGATTTACAATAGCTATAATTTATAATTTGATTGCCGTGCCCTTGGCTGCCACTGGTTTATTGCCTCCAGTTGTTGGTGCGATTTCAATGGTTTTTAACGATAGTATAGCAATGTTAAATGCATTAACTTTATCAAAAGAAAATAAAAAAAGATTCTTTAAAAAAAATAAAAAATCTAAATAATATAAATATATTTTATTAAATCAATTGTTATAATTGATTTGTATTATGGCGAGTGTGGTGAAGGGGTTAACACGACGGTTTGTGGTATCGTTACGCGCGGGTTCGAATCCCGTCTCTCGCCCCATTTTTTTATTTATACCAATTTTATTATGAAAATTTTATTAGAAGAAGTAACAGCAAGTGAAAAAGAGACTATAGAGTTTGGGAAAAAAATTATTAAAAAAATTCCTAAAAAAATTAATTTAGTAATTTTGCAAGGAGAATTAGGTACAGGAAAAACAGCTCTTGTTAAGGGGATGGCCAGTGCAATGGGGATTCAAGAAACTATTACATCTCCTACCTATGGTTATAAAAAAACATATGAAGGTATGGTTCATTATGATTTGTTTTTAATTAAAAAAATAAATTCTAAAGAATTATTTGCGCTTATTCAAGAAGACTTAGAAGAAAATTTTGTTCTTATTGAATGAGGAGAAAAATTGCCTTTTATTCGAAATTCTATTTTAGTTAAAATTAAGCGTATTTCTGAAGTTGGTAGAAAAATTAAAGTGGTGGAGAGATAAGATGAGATTGTTTATTGATACTGCAAACAAAAAAATCATTTTTGCAATTATTAACGATAAAAATGAGATTATAGATTTTTTTATTAAAGATACAAATAATGATGTTGCCAAAACATCAATATTTTTATTAGAAAAATTTATTGCTAAAAATAAAATTAGTTTTGAAGATATTGATGGATATATGTTAACAATAGGACCTGGTTCTTTTACAGGTGTAAAAGTTGGTTTGAATATAGTTAGAACAATAGATTTATTATATCCTGTGCAAAAAATTTATACAATTGATAATTTTGATTTGCTAAAAGAAAAAGATACAAAATATACAGCAATTAGATTTGGAAAAAATAAATTTTATTTTTTAAATAAAAAGAGCACATTATCAAAACCAAAGATAATAACTTCATTAAAAGAATATAAAAAGACTGAAGTGACGCTTGGGTATGATAATTTTTCAAAAGAAAAATTAAAAGAAAAAATATATGATAATTCTTTTAAATTTGTAGATAATTTAAGTAAGGTTAAATTAAAGTATTTAAATAAATTTTAAAAAGGTTAAGTAAGTTATGGAAATTAAAGAAATTTATAAAAGTAAGACTCGATTAATAAACACATCATTAATAACAAAAGGATGGGTTAGGTTTAATCGTGCATCAAAAAATATTGGATTTATAGAATTAACCGATGGTACAAAACTGAATGGAATTCAATTAGTTTATAAAGCAGATATTAATGGTTTTGAAGATTTATCTAAAATACCACTTTTTTCTTCAATAGAAGTTAAGGCTAAATTGGTTCAAGGAAAACAAGAAGTTGAATTAATTTTAGAAGAATTATTAAATTATTCTTCTCCAAAAGAAAACTTTCCTTTAGGAAAAAAAGAACATGGATTAGAATTTTTAAGAGAAAATGCTCACTTAAGACCAAGAACAAAAATGTTTCAATCCATAATGGCAATAAGATCTATGGCTTCTTTAGCTATACATGAGTTTTTTGGAAAAAAAGGGTTTATTTTAATTAACACACCAATTATCACTAGCAATGATGCAGAAGGTGCTGGAGATGTATTTGTTGTAAAAGATTCTAAAGGCAAAGACTTCTTTGATAAAGAAGGTACTTTAACTGTTTCTGGTCAATTGCATGCTGAGGCATATGCGCAAGCGTTTAAAAAAGTTTACACATTTGGTCCAACATTTCGTGCTGAAAATTCACATACTGGTCGTCACGCTTCAGAATTTTGAATGGTAGAACCAGAATCAACTTTTTGCGACTATCATGAAATGATGCAAATTGGTTGAGAAATGATTTCATACATTATTAACAAAGTTTTAGAAAAAAATAAAGATGAACTAGAGTTACTTTCTAAAATTAATCAAAAAGATTTAATTACATACTTAAATTCAATTATTAATAATAATGTTCAAAAAATTTCTTATAAAGAGGCCATTGATATTTTAGTTAAAGCACAAGAAAAAGGGATATCATTTGATGAAAAAAATATTGTTTTTGGAATAGATTTAGCAACAGAACATGAAAAATATTTAGCTGGAGAACATTTTAAAAGTCCCGTTTTTATATATGATTATCCATCAGAAATAAAATCATTTTATATGTATCAAAATGGTGATGGAACTGCAAGAGGTTTTGATTTATTAATTCCACAAATTGGAGAATTAATTGGTGGATCACAAAGGGAAGAAAGATATGAAGTTTTAATTGAAACTTTAAAACAAAAAGGACAAGATTTTAAAACTTTAGAGTGATATATTAATTTAAGAAAAAATGGATATGTTACTTCTTCAGGATTTGGGTTAGGATTTGAAAGGTTAGTTATGTTCCTTACTGGGACAGACAATATAAGAGATGTATTGCCGTTTCCAAGAACGCCAGGTAAACTAAATTTTTAAAATGAAATATACATTAGCAATTGAGACTTCATGTGATGACACTTCAATTTCTATACTTCATGGTATAGACTTAATTTCTTTAAAAACATTTTCACAAATAAAAGATCATCAAAAATTCGGAGGAGTTATTCCTGAGGTAGCAAGTAGGTTACACTCAAAATACATTTTTTTGGTTATAAAAGAAGCTATTGCTGATGCTGCAATTGAATTAAAAGATATTGATAGAATTGCTGTTACGGGTGGGCCTGGAATGGTTAATACGCTACAAGTAGGAATAACTATTGCTAAAACTTTATCATTAATTTTAGGAGTTCCTTTATATGATATTGATCATATAGAAGCGCATGCCTATTCTCCTTTTATAAATCAATCAATAAATTCAATCCCAAATAAAGCAATTATTTTAATAGCTTCTGGAGGGCATACAGAATTATTATTGAAAGAAAACTGAGATTTAAAAGTTCTAGGTAGAACAAAAGACGATTCGATTGGTGAAGCTTATGATAAAGTTGCTAAAACCTTTGGATATAAATATCCTGGCGGTATGATTTTAGATAGGATCGCCTCAAAAACTACTGAATTTGAAGTTGAAGCACCTATTACACGATTAAAAAACTATGATTTTTCTTATTCTGGACTAAAATCATTTGTTATATTAAAAAATAAAAATAAATTTAAACCAGAAGCAATTATTAAAGGTTTTCAAAATGCTGCTATAAAGCAATTAATATTAAAAGTTGAAAAGGCAGTTAAAGAATTTAACATTAAAAATGTTTTTGTTGGTGGTGGAGTATCAGCTAATTCTTTATTACGATCAGAATTAGGCAAAATAAAAGATATAAATTTATACTTACCTAAATTAAAATACACAGGAGATAATGCAGCGATGATTGGATATTTAGCTGTATTAAAAATAAGAAACAAACTTATAAAAGAATCTGACTTAAAAATAGACGCAGATCCAAGAAGGGAATTATAATGGCAGAAATTTTAAATGGAACAAAATTAGCAAAAAAAATAAATAATAATACAGCAAAAGAAGTAAAAAAATTAAGCAAAAAGCCTAATCTTGTAGCTATTCAAGTTGGTAAAAATGAAGAATCAAGCTTATATATTTGAACTAAGGCAGGTAAAGCCTCTGAAATTGGTATAAGATTTAAGCATTTAATTTTAAAAGAAAATACCAGTTTAAAAAAAATGTTAAAAGTAATTAAAGAATTAAATGAAGATAACGATGTTGATGGAATAATGGTGCAATTACCATTACCTAAGCATATTGATCCTAAAATAATTGCTGAAGCAATTATTCCTTCAAAAGATGTAGATGCTTTTCATCCTTTAAATAAAGGACTTTTAGATATGGGTAGTGCAAATTTAATTCCACCAACAGCATTGGGAGTTATTGAGTTATTAAAAGAATATAAAATAGACTTGCAAGGTAAATATATTGTTATTTTAGGAACTGGTGAAATAAGTGGTAAACCTCTTGCTAAACTTTTCATTAATGAAAAATGTACTGTAACTATGTGTAATAAAAATACTGAAGATATTTATGCTTTTACAAAAAATGCAGATATTCTTATTTCAGCAGTTGGACAAAAAGATTTAATAACTAATAAAGATATTAAAAAGGATGCTGTTGTTATTAACATAGGAATAACAAAGGACTTAGATGGGTTACATGGTGATGTAAATTATGAAAAAGTTTGAAACAAGGCTTCATATATAACTCCAACTACTGGAGGTACTGGCCCTATGACTGTAGCAATACTTTTAAGAAACACATTAGAATGTGCAAAAGCAAAGAATGGAACAAAAAAATAATTATTTTAGATTAAAAGACGAGCAAAAAATTTATCCTTCAGGGATTTGAAAAAGAATTGGTGCAAAGTTATTTGATTTTTGTTGTGTTTTAGTAGTACCTATGATAATATCTGGCGTATCTTTTGCAACAAATTTAAATAAAAAAGAATACCCTTTGGCTTGAAATCATATTTTTTTATTGACAAATATATTATCTATAGCATCTGTTATATTTTTCTTTTTTATCATTCCTTCTTTGAATAAAAAAAATCCTGGTCAAACTTTAGGAAAAAAAATATTTAGTATAAGTGTCTTATTTTTTGGTAAAAATAATTTTTTAAAAGGACTTTTTTTAAGAGAAATTCCAATCGGAATATTATTTACTTTATCAATTATTTTTAAAACAATTGGAGGATATGAAGAATCACAGATTATGTCAATTTATGCAAATATTCATCCAAAAGAACATTCCACAACTTTTATTGTATTCTTAATTCAAAAATGAATAAAAGGGGATACTACACTTGGATTACCTTTATTATCAATATGACAATCAGTATTTCTTATTCTTTCTTGGATTATCAATATTTTACAGATTTTTATTTTTATATCAATATTATTTTCAATGATTGCATCTAGCCAAAATATTGGTTGACATGATAAAACTGGAAACACTGCAATAGTGAATTTAAAAACATTAGAAAATAACTTAATTTTAAGCGAAAGGAAAAATTAAAATATGGATGAAATAAAATTAAATAAAGCTCAAATGGAGGCTAAAGAATATTGTGATGGCCCGCTTAGAATTATTGCAGGTCCAGGATCTGGAAAAACTAGAACAATTATTTCAAAAATTGGATATATTTTAAAAAATAAATTGGCAGAGCCATGAGAAATATTAACTATAACATTTACCAATAAAGCAGCATCAGAAATAAAAGAAAGAGTAGCGCAAGAAATAAATCAAAAAGCAACTAATGTTTTTACCTATCATGGGTGATGTAATTATTTTTTAAGAAATGAAGCTGATGCAACTAATTTTTCTAAAGATTTTATTATTTTAGACTCATCAGATCGTGATAAAAAAGTTAGTGATCTAATAAAACAAGATGATTTATCTTTAGAAAAAAATGAAGTTATTAATGCATTTGATCAAATTGCAAGAGATGAAATTCAGTTAAATGACTTAAACAAACAATCAATGGTTTATTTTAAAGATATTGCTTCACTTTGAGAGAAATTTAAAAAATACAAACAAGAGAATGATCAAATGGATTTTAATGACTTATTGATAGAGGTTAAAAATCTTTTATTAAAAAATAAAGAAGTTGCAGAAAAGTGAAAAAATAAATATAAATTTATTTTTATTGATGAATTTCAAGATACAAATAATATACAATTTGAAATTATTAGATCTATTACAGACAGTGATTCTAATATTACTGTTGTTGGAGATCCAGATCAAAATATTTATTCATGAAGGGGAGCTAATATTGACTTAATAAATAATTTTGAAAAATGGTTTCCAAGAACAAAGACTATTTTCTTAGAATCAAATTACAGATCTACTCCACAAATTATTGAAGCGTCTAACTCATTAATTAGAAATAATAAAAATAGAGTAGAAGATTTTTTTTCAGTTCCTGTAAAGCATAGAGGAAGAGATATCCAATTAATTCGTGAGGATTCTGAAATAGGGGAAGCTTTTTCTGTTGCTAGAAAGATTAATGAATTAATTGATAAAAGATTTTGTAACTTTCATGACATAGCAATTATTGTGAGATCTTCATATAAAACTAGAGTTATTGAATCAGCTTTTAATAATCAAAATATTCCATATAGAGTAATTGGAGCAATGAAGTTTTTTGATAGAGCTGAGGTTAAACAAACATTAAAATTTTTATTATTTTCAGTTAAACAAAATGATGCTAGTTTATTAGATGTTATAAATAACCCCCCTAAAAAATTTGGCCCTAAAAAAATTTATGATGTGCAATTAAAATCTTCTCAAGAAGATTTAACAATATGAGAATATTTAAATAAATATAAAGATAAACAATCAGATGATATTCAAACATTTATAAATGCCGCTAACTTAATGATTAAATCAATAAAAGAGGAACAAGAACCCTCATATGTTTTAGAAAAATTTTTAGAAGAAATTAATTATTTAGAAAGAATGTTTGAAGAACCAAGTAGAGCAAATAATATAAAAGAAACTCTTAGTATGTTAAGAGCGACTCTTTCAAGAGATAAAAATATTTCAATAGAAGAAAGGATAATTTCTTTTATAAATAAATCTACATTATCAGCATCTGCTGATAAATCTTCTGCAGAAGGTGAAGTTAATATTATTACTGCGCACGCTTCAAAAGGAACTGAGTTTCCAGTGGTTATTATTTTTTCTATGAATGAAGGTCATCTTCCTTCAACAAGATCAATTGAAAATAATGAAATAGAAGAAGAAAGAAGAATAGCTTATGTTGCGATGACAAGAGCAATGGAATTATTAATAATTACTAATAGTGATGGTTACACAAGTTATGGGAAGCAATTAGAACCTTCTAGATTTATTGGTGAATTATTTGCTGTAAATAATTATAATTATAAAGAAGAGATAGTTCAGCCATTTTTGCAAAGTGAAAACTGAGAAGAAAATAATAAAGATTTTGCAAATCCAGGAAGAAAGATTTGGCATAAAATTTATGGTGAAGGAATTATTCTTGAAAATGATCTTGAATTTATTACAGTTGAATTTAAGGGTAAACAAATAGAAGAAATATTATTAGGACATAAAAGTTATAAATTATTTCGGGAAAAATAAAATATGAGCACATTACAAATATTCTCTTTAATATTAATCATAGTAAGTTTATTATTTATTATTTTTATTTTTCTTATTTTTTTAATTACAAAATTAACTAAAAAATCAATTCAAAATGCACCAAAACATATTTATAAAATTAATATAGATATGTCTACAAAACAAGTGGAAATTGAAATTAATAATTTAAAAAATTCAAAAATATATGTTGATTTAGAAGAATTTATATATTTTATAGCGATAACACCTGATTCAAAACCTTTAAGAGATTTGCTTAAAATGATAAATAATAATTATAAAAAAGAAGAAATAGTGAAAAACATAAATAGTCTTCCTGAAGATGTTATTTATGGTTTTTCAATTCCTAACAAAATTGGTATAAATGAAAGATATCTTTTGGGAAATATGCATTTTGGTGAACAAAATAAATCAAATAAAAATTTTGTTTTGGAAATCGAAGAACTTACAGATTTTAAACAAGAGGAAGCAAAAAAACTTTTACAACAAAGTATTGTCATCGAGGATGAAAAAGCTATATTTTCTAATATAAGAAAAGATATTGATAATATTAAAACCAAAGGTTGAGTTCTTATTAAGATAGATTATAAAGCTAATAAAATTATTTCTAAAAAATCCTTCGTAAAGAAAAAAATTGATTCATTAGAAATTCAATTTGAACTAAGGTTAAATGGAATTAAAGCATATATTTCTAATAATTTATCATTATATGCAGTAATTAATCCAGGGCGAAGTTCGCTGCCGGTTAATGTGCAAGCATATGTTAAAAATCTATTTTTAAAAACATATTTTAAAGATATAAAAAGAAAAAAACATGTAATTGATATTGATGAGTTAAATATTTCTAGTGTATATGAAATAACAAGAGAACCTTCAGAAATAAATACTGCTTTTATAACTTTGGAGTTATTGTCTAAAAAACATGAAAAAAATAGATATAATGTAAAAATTTATAATGAAGTAAAAGAACAAGCGGCAAAAATTTCAAAAAAATCAAATATTTTATTAAATAATTTGTCAAACAAAGATATTATTAAATCTTCTAATTTAACTGCTTATGGTCGAAAAAATAAAGATATTAAAGAATATTTTATTAATATGGATGAAAAAGAAGTTGCAGATATTTATAAATATTCAATTAAAAATAATACTCAAATTTTAAAAAAAATAATTAATTTTGTAAATAAAGATGCATTAAAAAATCCTAAATATATATGTTTTTTTGCAATAGATATCAATAAAGCGGCAGCTGTTTCAAAATTTATTAATGAAATAAAAAGGAGTCCAAATTTCTTTTTATTATTTAAGGGTCTTGAAAATTCTAAAAACACATTTATGGTCGAACAAGATATTAAAAAAATTCAAGAAAATGGACATCAAGTTATTCTTGTAGTTAAAATGCCAGATGAAAAAGACCTTTCTTTATTTAAAAAATTAAAACCTAAATATATTGCTGTTTCTCAATGATATCAATCTGATTTTTATAAAGATAAAGATGGAATGATTGCAAAAAAAATGATTTTAAAAAGTGCCGATTCTTCCACAGAAATAATTACGATAAAATAACTATTATTATGTTATAAATTGTGTGAAAATGAAAATTCGTTCAAAGATTAAAATCATACTTAGTTCCACCTCGTCAAAAATAACAATCTTTTTGTTAATTGTGGGTGTATTATTAACTGCCATTATTTTACCATCAGTTTTAAATGCAAGACCTAAAGGGTCTATTTTAGCATTTAATAGAAATTCTGCTTCAGGTACAGCAGAAGCATTTGCAGAAAAAGTTTTACATGAGCCAGATTTTTCACCATCAAAACTTAATGTAAGAGAAGTTGCTACAAATGATGCAATGATAAGAAGTGTGATTGCTAATAAAAATTCAATAGGATATGTTTCTTTTGGAACGATAGCACAGTTTAGCACAGATGGAAACCCGGTATTGAAAGATAGATATAAAAAATTAATAAATTTTACTAATTTTGGTGTTGATGATGAACATGTATTTAAAGCAACAAAAGATAATATAAAAAATGGAACATACATACCTTCAAGAAATTTTAATTCATTTTTAAGAGTTGAAAAAGATTCGAATGAAGCTAAAATTTTATCATATGATTGAGAGACAGGAATAAATAATAATTTAAAAGATATAAAATCATTAGATAACGAACTCAAAATGACATATTTATTTAATTCTTGAGTAATTAAATCAAAAAAAGCTGAAAAAGCTTTAGATGATAATTCAGAAATTCCATTTACTTTAGATAAAAAAAGCAGAATAGATTTTGATAAGTCAGCCATAGACAAATATATTAATGCAACAGATATTAGCAAAGGTAGAAATACTATTGAAATTGTGGGTTCTTCATCTGCAGAGACTGATTTAACAATTTTAGAAGATGAGTTTACAAAAGAAGCGACAACTGAATGAGGTTTTGTTGCGCCCGATTTCAAACAAGATACTATAGGTTCAGCAATCGCTTTTAAAAAAACCATTAATGGAATGCCACATCCATATTTAGGCATCCAATCAAGACAACCTACGCCTGGAGAATTGGCTTCATGAGGATGACCGATGAAAGATGAAGAAGTTGAACATGATACATATAATGCTTTTGCAAAGGATGCTATTTTAATTATTTATAATGTTAAGGGTATAAAAGATGTGCCTTTGAATGGGTTTGGCGTTTTAAGAAATGATATAAAAAATTTGTATATCAACCAAATATATTATTATTATGATAATATATTTTCTAAAACAAATTTAACCAGAGGTAGAGATGATTAAACACAGTAAGGTAAAAACTATAAAATCAACTAAAAAAATTGAAAGAAATAAAACAATTTTTCATAGTTTTTTTAAATTGTCTTTATTTATTTTAGCTTGTACCACATTAATTTTTACTTTTATAATTATTGGTTTTATTATTGTTCGAGGAATTCAGGGAGCGATAAAAATTCCTAATTTAATTGATGGGGGAACATTTGATGGACAAACAATGTTTGCTTCAGGATTCATGGTTGTCAATACACTTTGAACAACTTTTTTAGCTATTTTAATATCTGTTCCAATTTCAACATTAACTGCCTTGTTCATAACTAGAGTTGCACCAAAATCATTAAAACCATTGTTTTTTATTGTTTTATCAATTTTAGCTGCAATACCTTCAGTAGTTTATGGAGCATTTGGTTCTAAATTACTTGATTGATTAATAATGATTATCTTTGGTGCTTCTTCTGGAACCCTTTTAACAATTGTAATTACATTATCATTTATGATAATGCCAACAATAACCTTAATAACAACTGCTTCAATTAATTCGGTTGACAAAAAAATGGAAGAGTCATCTTTAGCTTTAGGAGCAACAAGAAATCAAACATCATACTATATTACTTTAAGAGCTGCATCAACAGGTATATTAACTGCGGTTATATTAGGAGTGGGAAGAGCTATTGGAGAAGCGACAGCCGTGTCTATGATCACAGTTGATCCATACGGAGGACCTACTTTTGGTTTATTAGAACAAATAAGATTATTAACATCAACAATGCTAAAAGGTTATAACGAAATGGATCCCGGTTCAATTCAAATGGAAAGTATGTTTGCGATGGGGATGCTTTTAATATTAACAATTTTATTTGTTTTTGTTGGTATGAGGCTTGTTCAAAAAATTGTTTCTGCAGATAGTAAGGCTAAAAAAGCTTCAAAAAAAATTAAAAATAAAAAAATGATATTAAAAACAATTGAGGAATATGGATTTGAAAATGTTCCTGTGAAAATGCAAAATAAATATATCAAATTAAAATCTAATCAAAAGGAAGATGAGTTAATTCAAAAATACTATCATAAAAAATATAAAAAGAATTTAATTATTAAAAACACGACCATAAGTACAACAAATATTGTAGAAAAACAAAGAAAATCTAAGTCACTAGGTTTAATTACTTACATGATGGCTATGATTGGTGTTACATTTTTGGTTTCAATCATTTTATTTTTATTGATACAAGGCGTAAGTTCTTTGAGTTGAAAATATATAACTGTTCAAGGTGCTTACATCGATCCTAAAAATAATTTAAAAATCAATGGATTGCAGTCGGCTATTTTTGGAACAATATTATTAATAGCTTTATCAATAATATTAATCATACCTTTAGGAATAGGTACTGGTATTTATTTTGCAGTATTTGCTAAAAAAACAAAATTTACTAAAATATTAACAATGGGCATAGATGTTCTTGCGGGTATTCCTTCATTAGTTTTTGGTTTAATTGGTGCCGCAATGTTCTTACCGCTAGCTTCAGCACTTAAATTTGCGCCATTAGCTGGAGCACTTATTTTAACATTAATAATTATCCCAACAGTTTCACAAACAACACAAGAAGCAATTAATTCTGTTCCTAAAAAAACAACAAATGCCTCTTTGGCACTTGGATCAACAAAAACTAGTTCAGCAGTAAAGATTGCTCTACCACAAGCGCTACCACAAATAATCAGTGGTGTTATCCTTGCGATAGGAAGAATAATTGGAGAATCAGCAGCAGTAGTTATGGTTTTTGGTACTATTAATCGTGGAAGTTCAAGTGAATGAGTAAATTTTGGTGGAACAACACTCGCAACAGAAATGTATAGATTAACATTATTAGAAATTATTCCTTGAAACTTAGTTTGTGCTGTAGGTTTAGTTATCATTTCTATAATACTTATTTTGTCATTATTGTCTAATTATATTGCAAACAAAAATACTTTAGGAGTGATTGGTATAATATCATCATTAATATTTTCTCTTATAGGAGTATTTACTACAATAATTATTTTCTTTTTTATAGGAATTGCTATTTTTATTGGGATAATAATTATATGTGTTATATTAAAAAATAAAAAAGGATTATTAAAATGGAAAGAGCAAAAGAATTAATTAAAGAAAGACAAATAATTGAAGAAAAATTAACTAATGCTGAAATTGCTTACAATAAAGTTAATTACATTAAAAAAAATATCAATTCTGAAATAAAATCTTTAGAAAAAACTTATAACGGTGGGACTAAAGAAGGTCTTTTATTGCTCGATGAAAAACTAAATAAGCAAAAATCTGTTTTAAGTAAAGAACAAATTAAATTAGATAAGATGAAAAACAAAACTTTTAATTCCTTAGAATTAAAAAAATCTAATATAAAAGCGCAAACATATAAAATGCATAATGAAAAAACAAAACTTAAACATTTAGAGAAAAAAATTGCAAAAGCAAATAAAGTTTCAGAAAAAGAAATAAAAGAATCAATTAACAAACTCCAAGCAAAAATTGCTGCAATGCAAGATGAATTAAATCTTAAAAAAGAAAAAGTTTTAAAATATAGAAAAAGATATAAAAATCTTAGAAAAGAATGAAAAAAAATATTCCCAGAGATAGATGATTCTATTATTTTATCTGTAAAAAATTTAAATGTTTTTTACGGTTCTAAACAATCATTATTTAATATCTCAATGGATTTTCCTAAAAATCAAGTTATTGCAATAATTGGTCCCTCTGGTTGTGGTAAATCAACATTTTTAAAAACATTAAACCGAATAAATGAAGAAATACCATCTTTTAAAGCGAAAGGTAAAATACTTTTAAGTAACGAAATAAATATTTTAACTGGTAAAAATATTTATGATGAGTCAAGCAAAATGACTTTACCCGAATTAAGAACAAAGATTGGTATGGTTTTTCAACAACCAAATCCTTTCCCGATGTCCATTTTTAAAAATGTTGCATATGGCCCAAGAATTAATGGAATTAAAAATAAGTCAGTTTTAAAAGAGATAGTTACTGAATCATTAAAAAAGGCTGCTATTTATGAACAAGTTAAAGATAATTTAGGAGATATTGCTACAGGACTTTCTGGCGGTCAACAACAAAGATTATGTATTGCAAGAGCCATTGCAAATTCACCAAAAATACTTTTAATGGATGAACCTACTTCAGCATTGGATCCGATCGCGGCTTCTAAAGTAGAAGATTTAATTTTACAGCTAAAAAAAGATTATACAATTATTATGGTTACTCATTCTATGCAACAAGCGGCAAGAATTTCAGATAGAACAGCTTTCTTTTACCAAGGTGAATTAATTGAATATGGAACAACTAAAAAACTATTTACAAGGCCTAAAGAAAAAAGAACAGATGACTATATAAGAGGTAAATTTGGTTAGGAGGATAAAAATGCCAGTTACAAAAGAACATGAAATGAAATTAAAAAAAGATATTAAAAAAGTAATGAAAAAAATAATCAACCATTATTCATTATTTTTAAAATATTTAGAAACAAAAAACAATGAGTATCTTAATGATATTTTTATAGAAAAAGAAAAAATTGATAAAATGATTGATAAGGTTTTTGATTTAACAATAGAAACATTTGCAGGAGCGCCTCTTGGAAAAGATTTAAGAAGAAATATATCTTATTCAATGATTACTAAATCTTTACGTGATTTATTAAATACATCAACAAATATTTCAAAATTTTTAATGAATAAAAATGTTTATAAACCATCAAAAAAATGAGTTGGGATAATTTCAAAAAATATTATTGAACAACTTAAATTGGTTGATAAATTAATGACGTCAGAAGATCCAAGACAAGCAAATATTATAATTGACCAAGAATTACCACATGAGAAAATATATTTAAAACAAATTAAATTAATAAGAGAAAAAATTATGAACGATGATGTTAAAATGTCATCAAGGAATCAAACACAGTTATTGACTGATTTTATTCATGCTGTTAAATCTTTTGAAAATGCGAATGATTATATAAAAGATATAGCAGAAATTTCATTATTTATTTCTACAGGTAAATTAAAATAGTAAAATTAAATTATGGAAAAGAAAAATAATATAACTCCCTTTGAAAAAGATATAGTAAAATGATATTCAGATTTAGTATTAAAATCAGACTTAGTCTCTTATGCGCCAGTTAAAGGAACTATGTTTTTTAAACCTCATGGATTTGCAATTTGAAATAATATTATTAAAATTGTAAATAATGAATTTGAAAAATTAGAAGTAGAAGAAGTTCAATTCCCATTGTTAATTCCACAATCATTTCTTGAAAAAGAAAAAAAACATGTGGAAGGATTTGCACCTGAAGTTTTAAAAGTTACAAATGCTGGGGCAAAAAGATTAGCAGAACCATTGATAATTCGTCCAACATCAGAAACATTATTTGGTAAATACTTTGAAGAAAATTTAAAATCATATTCTCAACTACCAGTAAAACTTCAACAATGAGTAAATGTTTTAAGATGAGAAAATAACACAAGACCTTTTTTAAGAAATTCAGAATTTTTTTGACAAGAAGGACATACAATACACGCAACTGCTGAAGAAGCGCATGAATTTACTAAAGAAGTTTTTAAACTATATGAAAAAATTGCTAATGAAATTTTACTTTTACCTGTTATAGCTGGAGAAAAAACTGTTTCAGAAAGATTTGCAGGAGCAAATAATACTTACACAATTGAAACAATTTTAAAAGATGGTCAAGCATTGCAAAGTGGAACATCTCATTATTTATCAGATAACTTTTCAAAAGCATTTAATATTAAAGTACAAAATAAAGATAATAAATTATTCAATCCATACCAAACCTCATGAGGAATTTCAACTAGATTAATTGGGGCAATAATTATGGAGCATTCTGATAATAAAGGATTAATATTACCTTCGAAAATAGCACCAATACAAATTGCTATTTTAACATTATTTGGAAATAAAAATCCAAAAGTTTTAGAAGTAGCGAAAGAACTTAATAAAAAATTAAATTTTAAAATAAAACTTGATAATTCAGATAGAGGATTAGGATATAAATCCCAAGAATGAGAATTAAAAGGAGTACCAATTAGAATAGAAATTGGTCCAAACGAACTTGACGAAAATAAAGTTACAATTTCATTAAGAAATTTTGATGATAAAATACAATATAACTTAAATGAAATTGATGATCAATTTATTTTAAAACTCCTTGATAAACATGATAAAAAAATATATGATGAAGCTGTAAAAATAAGAGAAAGCAAAAAAGTTGAAATTACATCTGTTGATCAAATTCAAACAATAGTTGATAATGGCCAATATGGTTTTGCTTATTGAATTGAAAATGCAGATGCGGAAAAACAAATAAAAACTAATACAGGAGCAACAATAAGATGTCTTATTGATGCTGAAAAAGAAGGACAAGATATAATAAATTCTAAACCAACTAAAAAAATTGCGGTTTTTTCAAGAGCATATTAGAAAAAAAAGACATTTAAGATAATTTATAATAAACAAACAATAAGTGAGGCTTAATGATTGATTATTATTATACAGAAAATGTTGGCGATATTATTGAATATGATTTTGGTAAAAAACATCTTATTGGTAGGGGTGTTTCAATCAAAAATGATAAAAGAATCGCTATATTATGAAGAAATAAAAAATATCCTAAAATATCCTTAAACCCTATTGATAGTCCTGGAGCTAATTTAGATCGCTTAGACTTTATTTTTTTAGGTGCTAAAAAAATATATAATTCAGGATGACTCTATGTTAAATTTAAAATAGACAATAAATTTTTTAATTTAAAAGAGAGCAAAAAATCAGAAGTTTATGAAAAACATTCTTTTGAATTAAAAGAAAAAATAGATATAAATGTAAATGGTAAAAATGTTGAAACTATTGATTTCAACTCTTTTAATGAAAATGATGATAAAACATATAATTTATTAATTAAAAAAGATACTAATTTAGAAAACCAAAATATAAAATTTACAACACATGATTATTATGGATATCTTAATGATTTAACAGAATTAAAATCTTTAAAAACACAAGAAAACCAAGAATACTATATTGATTTCAATGATGGATTAGAAGAGGAAATTTTTACAGCAATTGATTATGGTAGGGAGTTTAAAAGATATGAAACAATATCTTTAACAAAGCCTTTTGTTAATAATTATAAATCGCCAACCACTACAACAACTCTTCTTAATATAAGTTATAAAGACAATTTAAATAAATATATTTTTTCAGTTCCAAATTTAATAAATATTAAACCTGAAATTAGAGGATATGATAAAAAAATTATAAATATTTTAGCCCACTCTTTCAAAAATAATACGAATAGATACTCTTATAATGTAAAAACTAATTTTTTTTACGATCAGAAACAAAAAGTTGTTAAACAAGGTACTAATTTGAAATATTTAAATGAAAAAGGTATTATTCTACCTTGAGATGAAAAAAATAATAACGGTAAAATATTTTTTGACTTAAAGATTAATACTTATAATAAATATATTTTCCATATACAAATGCATATTGGAAATTTATATAAATTAAGAGGTAAAGATGGTAGATATCAATTCCAAAAAGCGAATAATGAATAAAAAAATAAAAAAAGTTATGATTTGCTTTTTAACTATCTCAATATTATTTTCAACATCTATGTTATGTTTTAAGCACTTTTCTAAATCTATGCAAAATTTTAATAAATCTAAGTTTTATTGACCTTGTATTGACGAACATCAATTTGATAATTATATTAACTCTTATGCTGGGAGCTATAATTTTGAGAGTGTTAAAGCAAATTTTAAAAAACAAATATCAGAAAGCATAAAAAAACAAGGTTTTAATCCCGATAACATTAAATTAATAAGCAAGAACAGCAATCGTAAAATAAGTTTTGAAGTTAATTTACTCTCTTACAATAAAAAATATTTCTTTAATTTAATTGATAAATTTGTATAATTAAAATATGCAAAATATATTTGATATAATTAAGAACATAATTAAAAAAAAGTTTGGCAAAACTGTTAAAATGGATACTGTATTATCTGAAATTGGAATTGATTCATTAGATGTTTTAGATTTAGTTGTTGATGCAGAGGAAAAATTTAATATTAAAATTGAGGATGAGGAATTAATAAGACTTAAAACAATTGAAGATATAGTTGATTTAATTAATAAAAAATTATAATATTATATATAAATAAAATTATATTTATAGGAGTGTAGCTCAATTAGGCAGAGCAGTGGTCTTCAAAACCATCGGTTACGGGTTCGATTCCTGTCACTCCTGCCATTTGCAAATAAAAAAAACAATCACAAATATGTGATTGTTTTTTTATTTTTTATTCAGGATTGATAGCTGATATTGCACCAATACCACCAAGTCCAATATGACCTAAAAGTGTGGATGCTAAAGGGAGAATTGTGTAATTTTGGTAACCCTTTTTTTTGAACTCATCACAAATTAATTTTAAGTACGGACTATTCTCTTGTTTTTCTAAAACAACAATAATAATTTTTGCTTTTTTATTATCTGCATTTATATTTTTTATATTGCTAATTATATTGTTTACAATATATGAAATCGCTTTTTTATTAGATCTTTTTTTAACTACTTCATCTTGATCTAATCGACCACCATTTATTTTTAATACTGGGACTATTTTCAAAACAGAACCACCAATATATTGCATTTTAGTAATTCTCCCAGAACGATAAAGTCTTTCTAAATTTTTTGGAATAATTCATCCAACCATATGGGTTTGAACATTATCCAATAATTTTATATATTCTTCTAAGGGTACATCAGATTTAATCATTTCTCTTAACTGAGGGACTATACTTAAAAATCATGGCCCAATATATTCAGAATTATATACAGTTACTTTATCTTTGAATTCATTACTTTGCGAAATAAGTTTGGCGGAATTCATTGTAGAAGAAATGTGTTTAGAGATTGGGATATGCAAAACATGATCATTATCTTTTAAGGCTTTTCTTCATTCGTTAATTATATCAATTGGCAAACAAGCTGATGTTTTAAATTCTGAATCATCTTTTAAATTTTCATAAAATCAATTTAAATCCATATTTATTCCAGCTCTTTTTTCTTGACCATCAATAGTTATAATTATGGGAACAAAATACATCCCATATTCATTTGCTTGTTTTTCTGTTAAACCAAATGAAGAATCAATAATTAATGCTACTTTTTTCATTATTTTAAGCCTTTCAATGGTACTCAAACAGTTAAACCAAATCCTGTTGGTCCCATATGCACAGTTTGGTCAGTTGATAATTCTGTAGATATAATGTTTTTATCTTTTATATTAAAATATTTTTTAACAATTTGATTTGTTTTTTTTAATAATTCAGGTTTACTTGATTCAATTGTTACTATTTTAAAAGGTATTTTAAGTTTTTTAAGAGCTAAAACTTTTGGTTCTATTAATTCACACATTTTATGTACAGCTTTATTAAAACTTCTTACTTTAATAGTAGTCTTTGGGTCAATTCTTCCATCTTTGATTGTTAATATTGGGATTATCTTTAGCATATTTGCTAAAACATATTGAGCTTTTGTAATCCTTCCACCTTTATAAAACCAAGTTATATTCTCTGGAGAAAGAAATCCTTCTTGTCATTCAAAAGTTTTTCTTAATAATTCAAAAACCTCTTCAACATCATTGTATTCTTCAAGTAATTTATTTAATTCAGGTAGATAAAATTTAGATCACGGAGATGAAAAAAGTGTGTCTGTCATAACGAAAATTTTTCCTTTATATTTATCTGTTTGGGCAATTATATTTGCCGCATTTGCAGTTCCACTAAATTTATGACTAATACCTATAAAAATAGCTTTTGGATATTCTTCTAAGGCAGCATCAAAGGCTTCTTCTATACTACGTCCTAATGGGGATGCAGTTGTTATTCTTATTTTGGTGCTTGTCATTTTTTCATATAATTTTTTATTGTCTATATCTATTCCAGAAAGATAATTATTATTGTTTACTGAGATAACTACAGGGATATAAAAAATACCTAATTTTTTTGCTTCTTCTTCTGAAAGTGCAGAAGTAGAATCAATTATTAAACCTATTTTTCTCATACTTTTCCTATCTATTTAATAAATTAATTATATAATATAATCAATAACAATAAGAAGAAAAAAGATGAATATAAATAAAGAATTATTAAAAAAACTTTTAGATGCACCGGCAATTTCAGGGCATGAAAATGTTATAAGGGAAATTCTAAAAAAACAAATTAAAAAATATAAATTTGAATTAGAATATGACAATCTTGGTTCTATTTGAGGCATAAAAAAATCTAAAAATAAAAATGCTAAAACAGTATTAATTGATGCACATATGGATGAAGTTGGTTTTTTAATAACCCAAATTCATAAAAATGGATTGATTTCATTTGAAGCTTTAGGTGGTATATGGAATCAAACGTTAAATATCGCTAGATTAAGAGTTTGAAATAAAGATTCAAGTAAATCATTCTCAGGTGTGGTTCATTTTCCAAATAATGATTCACACCAAGGAATAGGCAAAACTCCTGAAATAGAAAAAATGCTTTTAGATATAGGAGCAGAATCTAAAGAGGAAGTTTTAAAATGAGGCATTAATATTGGTAATATGATAACATTTGATACTAATGTGGAATTTAACGGAAATAGAGTCATAGCTAAATCTGTTGATAATAGAGCAGGAGTTTCTATTATTATTGAGATGATGAAATTTATTTCAAATAAAGAATTTGATTTTAATATAGTGATAGGTGGTTCTACACAAGAAGAAGTTGGATTAAGAGGTGGAAGAACATCAGCTTATAAATTTAAACCAGATTTAGCAATTGTTGTTGATGTTTCTCCTGCTAATGATTGCCCTGAAAGTCTAAATAATTCAGGTGCATTAGGTAAAGGAACTATGCTTCGTCATAAGGATGCTAGAGTAATATACTCAACAAGTGTTATTAATTATTTAAGAAAAATAATGAATAAAAATAAAATAAAATATCAAGATTATTTTTCTAAAGGTGGAACAAATGCGGGAAGTATTAGTTTAACACGTGATGGTATTACAACAATGCCAATAGGATTTGTTGCAAGATCTTTACATACAGGGTCTACTGTTTTCGATTTAAAAGATTATGAAGAAACAATTAAATTATTAGAATTAATATTAGAAGACTTAAATAATAAGAAAATAGTAAAATTTAATTAGGAGACAAAATGAATACAAATAATTTATTAAATTCAAATATTTTACAATCAGAAGTAACAGATATTTCTAAAGGAACAGTTCTCGCATTAATAATAATTGGAGTAATTTTAGTTTTGCTATTATCGGTAGCTGCTGTTTACTTAATTGCTTCATTAAGAAGAAGAAATGTAGTTCTTAAAAAACTTGATTATTTAATTGAGGATATTACTTATAAATCAGAGTCACTAAATGTTACTGTTGAAACTATAAATAAAATTTCTAATTATATTTTATCTTTAGATGCAGTGACACAAACTGGATTTAAATCTGCAATTAAATTAATTTCTGAAAATAAAAATTATATTTACGGCATTATTAAAAAATTACAATCTGATGTTGAAGACAAAAAAAATGCTGCAAAAAAACCTGCTAATAAAAAAACTGCAGCCGCTAAAAAACCAACTGAAAAAAAACCAGTTGCAAAAAAATCAGATACTTCTAAAACAAAAACAGCAAGTACAATTAAAAAATAATGAGAGCAATTATAATTGTTATTGCAAGTTTAATAGCAGGATATGTTATTGGCAATTTAGAATATAAAACATTAGAAGAAATTATTGAAACAATGTCTGGCAAAACTTCGGTTTGAGTTTCTGTTATTAAAAAATTTATTGGTGAAACATTGAATGATTATGAAGGATTTGATTCGGATCAAATAAAGATTAATATAGATGCATTTATTGATGAACTTGAAAAAAAACTTGATAATTTTGCAGAAATAGAATCATATAATGAAAAAATTGCATACGCAGAAAAAGAAATAAAAATAATTACAGATAAACTTTTAGAACAAAAAGGAAAAAAATAATGAATGAATTATTAAATGAATTAAAGTGAAGAGGTCTTTTAAAGGATATAGCAAATAAAGAATATTTAACTGAAATAGTTGAAAATAAAAGTAAGTTCTACATCGGGGTTGATCCTACTGCAGATTCAATTCATGTTGGGCATTTTTTATCTTTAAATTTAGCAAATATATTAAATAACCATGGGTTAAAACCTGTTTTGGTTATTGGAGGATTTACTGGCATGATTGGTGATCCTTCAGGAAGAAATTCTGAAAGAGAAGTTATTGATTCATCAAAAATGCAACATAATATTGAGTCAATAACAAAACAATTATCTTTTCTTAGCAAAAAATTAAATATGAAAGATGTTGAAATTTTTGATAACAATAATATTTATCATGAAATGAATATTGTAGAATTATTTCAAAAATACGGAAAATTAATGAATATTAATAATATGCTAAATAAAGAAGCAGTTAAAAATAGAATTGAAAAAGGTATATCATATACTGAATTTTCTTATCAATTATTCCAAGCAATTGATTATTTTTATCTTTTTAAAAATAAAGATGTTAAATTACAAATTGGTGGTTCAGATCAATGAGGTAATATAACAGCAGGTATTGATTTAATTAAAAAAATTAATGGTGCAGATACAAAAGTTTCTGGCTTAACAATCAATCTTTTAACTGATGAAAACGGTAATAAGATTGGTAAAACACAAGGTATTCCTATGTGGATTGATAAAAATAAAACATCAGCATATGCTTTATTTCAATATTTTTTAAACCTCAACGATGAAACTGCAAAAAAATTATTAGCAAGAGCAACATTAATAAATGAAAAAGATTTTAATAATATATTAAATTTACATGAAGAAAATCCTAAAATTAAAAATATTCAAAATGAGCTTGCAAAAAGATTTATAACTAATGTGCATAGTGAAGATGATTATAAAAATGCTTTTGAATTATCAAAAATACTTTTCGAAGAAAAATATAATGAAATAAACAAAAATCATGAGTTATTTTTAAATATGGTGGAATCAATCAAAAATGATAATCATTCACTAATGGAACTTTTAATAAAAAATAATAAAATAGATTCAAAAAGAGTTTTTAGAGAATTTTTAAATCAAAATGCAATTAAAATTAATGGAGTTGTAGTTGAAAATGAAAACTATGTATTAAATGATGATGATTTCATCAATAATAAGTATTCATTTATTAATATTGGGAAAAAAAATAAATTATTGATTGTTAAATAATCCCACTTTTTAAGTGTTTACAACACTTTTATGATATACTAAACTTGTATAAAAGGAAGGCAATAGAATGAAAAAAAATTTTTTATCTGAAAATATAGAAAATTATAAAAAAGACTTAGCTAAATTAATTAGCTTTAAAACAGTCTTAAAAAAAGAATATCCAAATGAAGAAATGAAAAAAGCTCTTTCCTTTATGAAAGAAATAGCTGATAGAGATGGAATGAAATCATATATTAATCCTGATGGATATTATGGTTATATCGAAATTGGTGAAGGCGAAGAACTAATCGGAATCCTAACACATATTGACGTTGTTCCTACAGGAAAAGTTGACAAATGAGATTCAGATCCATTTGAATTAAGAGAAGCAGATGGAATGTTATATGCAAGAGGAACAACCGATGATAAAGGTCCATTAATGCTATCTTATTATTTATTAAAATATCTTAAAGATTTTAAACTAAACAGAAGAGTTAGATTAATTTTTGGAACAGATGAGGAAAGTAACTGAAGAGGAGTTGCTAAATATAGAGAATTGGAAGAACTACCTACATTTGGTATATCACCTGATTCAAGTTTCCCAGTTACTTTTTTAGAGTTAGAAGCTGTGCAAATGGAATTACATTCAGAACCTCAAGAAACAGAATGAGAAATTCATGGTGGAGTTGCTGCAAATGTAGTTCCTTCAGAAGCTGAATTTAAAAAAGGTGAAAAAGTAATCAAAGCTAAAGGTAAATCAACTCATGCTATGAATCCTCAAAAAGGTATTAATGCTATTTATGAATTATTAAAACAATTACCAGAAGATGTAAAACACCCTCTAATTGATTTTATTAAAAACGAACTAAATTATGAAGTACATGGGGAAACAGTTTTTGGTAGATTGATCGAAGATAAATATGCAAAGATTACTCTTACATTAGGTATGATGGATATTGATAATAATCAACAAAGAATTGTATTAGATTCAAGAGTGCCAACAAGTTCATCAGTAACAGAGATTTTTGAAATATTAAAACAAAAAGCTGAAAAATATGGATTAACACTTAAAGAAAGAAAAAGACACGTTAAAGTTCATATACCAGAAGAACACTGAATTGTTAAAGATTTAGTAACCGCATATTCAGATGTAATGGGTGAACATGTACCACCTCAAGCTTCAGGTGGCGGAACATATGCTAAAGCAATGAAAAATATTGTAGCATATGGACCATTAATGCCTGGATTGGATTATACAGGGCATAAATATAATGAAAATATTATTATTGATGATTATATTAAAGCATTTAGTATTTATGAAAATGTATTTAGAAAATGAACAGATGCGAAATAATAAGTTTATAAATAATTAATTTATAGATAGAAAGGAATATAATGGCTACAGAAGTCAAGGCTAAACCCATAAAAAAGGGTAATGAGCCTCAAAAGAAAAAACGAAAATTAAAAATACCTAGTGCCTTAGTCATTTTAATAGGGGTTGCATTTTTTGCAATCGTATTATCATGAGTTATTGGTCCACTAATTAATAGACATCAAGATACTGATGCTACACTTAAAGGTTGATATTCAGAACAATTTTCTGGGTGATTAACAGGATTTGATCCTAATGATGGAGGTAAAGCAAAAGTAATTCTTTGAGTTAATAATTATTTAGCAGGTATGGAAAAAATTGGTGGAACTGCCAATCCGTCAGCTTCAGCAATTGCCCATACAATGTTTACTAATCACGATCTATCAGGTTTTATCGCATGATTAGGAAACGATAAAAACGTTCCGATAATAAAAGCTGCTCTTTCTAGTAAAGATTTAGCGCAATTGCAATCTTTATCTCCAGCTCTTTGAATAGATGGAAGTTGATTTAATTTTCCTGGTTATGAAAACTGATATATTTCCGATGATGGAATATATGGGATTGGTGATATAGTTGGTTCATTTGTTGCTGGTGCATTCTCAGCATGAGATCTTATCTTCTTCATTATTGCAATTGGAGTTGTTATCGAATTATTAATGCAAGCTGAAGTATTAAAATCTTTAGTTAATTCATTAATAAAAGGATTGAACAATAAAAAATTACTTTTATTACCAATATTATTTGTGTTGTTCTCAACATGAGGAACAATACTTGGTTCTCAAGAAGCAACGTTGGCGCTTATGCCGATTATCGTTCCAGCACTTATTATTGCAGGATTTGATGCAACAACAGGTTTCTTAGTAATCTTGCTTGGATGTACAACAGGTATTGGTGCTTCTGTTCTAGAACCATTTGCGCTTGGAACATTAGCTAAAGCATTCAATGAAATTTGAACTGGTGATGGTTCTATAACAATCGGAAGTGGTTTAATATTAAGATTAGTGTTATTTATCTTATACACAACATTTGGTTCTTTAGTTGTTACTTGATATGGTCATAGAGTTCTTAAGAAAAAGAAAACAATCGAGTCATCAAAAATGATTGAAGATAATAAAAAATGAGCTATCTCAGCATTTGGCCAAACAGAACATAAACCAATGGACAAAAAACAAAAAGTTGCCTTAGGAATTGTTGGATTTACAATGTTTTGAATGATATTTGTTCTTCTACCTTGATCAAGTTGAACAAGTGCAACAACAGGAACAGTATGACATACAATTTCACACTTCTTCTTCTTTGATTCAGTAATTGGAAAATGAAGATTTGCAGAATTAGGATTATTATTCTTTGGTGCTTGATTTATATGCTCTAAAGTATTCCGTTTCAATAAAAAACAAATGTGAAGTCATGTTGTCAATGCATTTAAAACATTTGGCGTAGTTGCAGTTATCTTGATTTTTTCAAGAGCAGCATCAATAGTGCTAACTTATTCAGGTACAGCGCATTACTTAGCATCAACAGTATTTGCATCACTTGATAATTTACAATCAGGATCATTAGGATTAATTCTATTCCCAATTTATGCAGCAATGGCTCTATTTATCCCTTCAATGACTGGGCTTGCAGGAATATCAGCTCCAATTATAGCTCCAATTGTTGCTTCATATAAAAATCCAACTAATATGTATATAGCTATTGTTGGAATTATGGCATTATACCCATTAGCACAAGCTGTGGTAAATATGTCATCACCAACTACTGGATTAGTGGTTGCACAAGCAGAAATTTCTAGAACTAACTTTGCTAAAGTGTTCCCTATGTTAGTAGGATATGCATTAACTCTTGCTGCAATAGGATTAGCAACTGTTGCTACGGATTTATTAGTATTCCCTCCTGGTGCTCCAGCATAATAATAAATAAAATATAAATAAAAAAAACCGATTTAATCGGTTTTTTTATTTATTTTCTTTAGCTAAAAAATTCTTCTAGATATTTTCCTACACCAGCATCATTATTAGAATAATCAGTGGTATCTTTAGCATATGTTTTTACTGTTCCTTTGGCATTTTTCATAGCAACGCCCATACTTGCTTCAAAAAGCATTTCTTTATCGTTTAGTCCATCGCCAAAAGCAATTGTATTTTTTATAGGTATATTGTAATATGTTGCAATATATTTCATTGCAGTAGCTTTATTTGCTCCAATTTGATTTATTTCCATTGATACTCATCCAGAACCATTTGTTCTTTCATCTCAAAGTCTAAGGAGCATTGAATTACCATATTTTCTTTTTAATATTTGAAGAACCTCATATGGATCTACTAATTCATAATCAATTCCAATGTAAGCTGTTTGAGGATCTACAGTTAATCCATCTTCAAATTTTCATGGGATAAAGTTTTTGCACACATTATCTAAACGATCTAAATAAACTTTATCACCACCCTCAAGGGCATATGTTCCTTGAAGAGTTTCAATAATTATTGCTTTTGCAACTTTTCTTAGCATAGGTTCATTTAAAATATCCATTAAAAGATCACCATTCATTGAAAAATTTAAATCAATAAATTTATTATTATTTGGTAAGTGGATATGTGCTCCATTATAGTTTGCAACAATTGTATCTAATCCTAGTGATTCATAAATTGGGGCTGTGTCTCTTCATGGTCTTCCAGTAACGATAGCTACTTTATGCCCATCAGATTGAAGTTTTTGAATTACTTCTTTATTCTTTTCGTTATAAGCGTAATTATTTCTTCCTTTATCACTGTCTTTTAGTAATGTGCCATCTAAATCTATAGTGATTAATCATTTTTTATTTATCATTATTTAATTCCAAAACCTTTCTTTAATTTAAGAAGAGAATCATTTGCAGTCTCTTGAATTACTTCTCTATTATATTCTAACGCGACTTTTATATCTAATTTATTTAAATTTTTATATCTTTCTTGAATTGGCGTTAATAAATTAACGATAGCTTCTGCAACCTCATTTTTAAAAGAAGCATAATTAAGGTCTTTTAATAGATTTTCTGCTTCTTCAATAGTTATATTTTTAATGAGTGAATAAATAACAAGAAGATTTGATATTCCTGGTTTGCTTTCTGGTTCATAATAAACTTTATTTTCCGAATCAGTTAAACATGTTTTTATCTTATTTCTTATAATTTCAGGACTATCTAATAAAAAGATAGTTTCATTTACATCAGAGTCTGATTTTGACATTTTTTTAGTAGGAGTTTTTAAAGCCATTATTTTTGCACCTGTTTTTGGAATCATTGGTTCAGGTATATTAAAATTTAAATTAAATTTTTTATTTAACCTTTGTGCTAAATCTCTTGTTAATTCTAAATGTTGTTTTTGATCTGCACCAACAATAACAGCGTCAGCGTTATAAATTAAAATATCTGCCGCCATTAAAATAGGATAAACAAGTAGCCCTAAAGGAACTTGTTCTGTTTTATTTTTATTTTTTAAAGATTTGTCTTTAAATTGTGTCATTCTTTTTAATTGACCTTCATTAGATATAGTAGTTAAAAAATAAAAAAAATCAGCATGGCCTTTAATTTCTGATTGCTTAAAAAGCTTAACTTTTTTTGGATCAATTCCACAAGCAAGATATGTTTTTAATTGTTCTTCAATATTGTTTTTTAATGTTTCTGGAAAGATAGGCAAAGTTATTGCATGCAAATCTGCTAAAAACATATATATTTCTATATCTTTATCTTCTTGTGCATCTAACAAGTGTTTAATGGCACCTAAGTAATTTCCTAATGTTAATTTAGCTGTTGATGTTAAACCTGATATTATCCTTTTCATAATTCCTCGTTTTCTATTTTATTTATCTTTATCTTTTTCTTTGGTGGTTTTGTTACTTTCTTTGTAATTTAAAACTACAGGAATAACAATAGGTGAAAGTCTTCTTTCATCAAAAATTACTCTTTCACCTGTGTTTCTTATTATTTCTTTAATACCAGCGAAAGAAATTCTATCGTTATTTTTATAATATGTTTCTAAATCTTTTAATGTTGCTTCTTCGATATCTTCTAATATTTTTCCATTAGTTTCTTGGTGAAATATACCTACAATTTTAACAACAGGAGGACAAATAACTTTATTTTTACTTGCATCAATCCCAACACTAATAGTCATAACTCCATTTTCTGACATTTTTTCTCTATTAGCAATAACTTTTAGTGATTGACCTTTAAGGTTTGTATCATCAACATATATATCATCAGTAGGAACTGCTCCATCTTGTGTAACTTTACCATATTCTAATTTAAGTCTTTGTCCGTTAGAAAGAATAAAAACATTATTTTTATTAACGCCTGTTTTTACAGCTGTTTGTCCATGTCTTACTTGCATGGCTGTTTCTCCATGCACAGGCATAAAGTATCTTGGTTTTATAAGATTAAACATTAATAATTGTTCTTGGCTCCCACCATGACCAGATGCATGTACACTAGGAATATCTTTATTATTAATAACTTTAACGCCTAGTTTAATTAATTTATTTGTAATTATATCTACACCTTCATAATTTCCTGGGATAGCTGATGATGCAAAAATAACAGTATCTGTATTTTTTAATTTAATCTGTTTATGTTTCCCATTGGCCATTTTAGAAATACCAGCATTTTCTTCACCTTGTGTACCAGTAGAGATAATAACTACGTCATCACCATCATATCTTTTTAGTTCTCTTAAATCCATAAAAATTTCTGAAGGTGCATTAATATATTTTATTCTTCTTGCAATATCAACAACTTTATCCATTGAATAACCGTTAATTACAATTTTTCTTTTATATTTTACAGCAATATTTATTATTTCTCTTACTCTATAAACATTAGAAGCAAATGTTGCAATAACAATTCTTCCTTTTATATTTCCGACAAGTTCGTCAAGAGTATCTCTAACATCAGCTTCTGATAAGGAAAATTTTTCAACACTTGCGTTTGTTGAATCAGAAAGCATTAAATCTACACCTTTTTGCCCGATTGCGGTCATTTTTGCAAGATCTGCTTTTGTTCCTACTGGAGTAAGATCAAATTTAAAGTCACCTGTATTTATTACTACACCATTTTTACTTGTTAATATTACTCCATAACAATCTGGAATAGAATGATTAACATTAAAGAATTCAATTTTAAAATTAATTGTTTTAATAACATATTTATTATTAATTATGTTAATTTTTGGTCTTCCTAATCCTCTTTCTTTAGTTTTGTTTCAAATTAAACCAGTTGTAATTTTCCCGGCATAAATATTTGGAATATCAACCATGTGTAATAGGTGAGGAATAGAACCAATATGATCTTCATGACCATGAGTAACAATTAACCCTTTAATTCTTTTTTTATTTTTTGCTAAATATTCAAAAGAAGGAATAATACCCTCTACTGATATTTTGTCTGATGCAAACATTATTCCTGCATCGATAATTCATATTTCGTTGCCTTGTTCAACGACATACATATTTTTTCCAACTTCTCCAAGCCCGCCTAAAGCAAAGACATAAAGTGGTGGAACTTTATTGTTTCTTGTTATTTTATTTTCTGTTTGCTTGTTTTCCATTTTTTCCTTAATTTTAATTAATTTAATTAAAAATATAGCACTATAATTGTGTTATTTTTGGATCGATTTTATTAGGATTTAATTTATTTATTCTATCATAAAACATTATTCCTGATAAGTGATCAATTTCATGTTGTAAAACAACAGCAGTTATTCCGTGTGCCTCAATTTCAACTTCTCGTTCAGTAAAATGATCAATAGCTATTACTTTAACTGAGTATGGTCTAACAACATAACCAGGTATTTCAATATCTACAGATAAACACCCTTCACCATTTTTGAAGGCTGCCATCTTTTTACTTTGGCTTACTATTTTAGGATTTACTAAAGCAAACTCTTCTGCTTCAAATCCTTGATCATTTTCTATTCTTATGTAAGTCATTTTCAAAGGATGCCCTATTTGAACTGCACTAATTCCATATGCAGGTCTTAGTTTTCTTTCCTTAGCTTCTACTGGATCTTGCGAACTTCTAACGTAATCAATCATTTGATTCATTATAGCTAAGTTAGTTTTGGATAAAGGTCATTCAACCTCTTTTGAAACCTCTCTAAGAATTGGGTTATCATCTTTGACAATGCTTTCATATGATATTCTAGCTAATTTCTTAGTCTTTATCTTTTTATTGTTTGCCATATTAATTAAATTATAACGAATAATTTAAATATTTAAACTAATGATATATAAAATATATAATTATTCTATAGTGTAAAATATATGAAAATTAATTTTGGAAAGTATAAAAATAGAAATATAATCATTGGTGATAACAAGAAAATGAGACCAACTCAATCAATGGCAAAATCAATAATATTTAATATTATTGATATTAATGAAGAAACAATTGTTATTGATCTATTTGCAGGAACTGGTCTTTTAGGTTTTGAAGCAATGTCCTTAGGTGCAAAAATAGTTAATTGATTTGATAATAATAGAGAATCTGTAAAAGCTATTCGAGAAAATATTAAAAAACTAAATTTAAATAATGAAAAATTTAAAGTTTATAATTCTGATTTTAGAACTGCATTAAAAAAGCTTACTTTTAAACCAGATGTTATTTTCTTAGATCCTCCATTTAGTGTTTTGAAATATTATGATGAAGCATTAAACTTTATTTATGAAAAAAATATTTTAAATAAAAATGGAATTATTGTTTTGGAAAAACCTCATAAAGTTGATATTATCTCAATAAAAAATTTTTTCATAAAAGAAATAAGAAGAATGGGGGACAAAGATATACTTATATTAGGTAATAAATAATATGAAAGCAATTTATCTTGGTTCATTTAGTCCTATTCATAATGGACATATAGAAATAATAAAATATATTTCATCAGCATATGATGAAGTAATTATTTTTATAGCTAATAATGAAGAAACTAAATATAGTAAAACTCTTTTAGAGAGGGCTGATTTAATAAAAAAAGTTTTAAGTGAATTAGGTTTAAAAAATATTAAATTAATGATTCAAAAACCTGGAGATTTAATGCCAAAAATTGCTTTTGAATTAAATATAGAAACTATTGTCAGAAGGGCTTTAAATAAGGATTTGAATTCTTATGAGAAAGATTTATCAGAGAAATATTTGGATATCAATGATAATTTAATATTTAATTATGTAATTAATTATGAATATAAATTTACGACTAAAGAATTAATTCAAAAAATTAAAAATAAAGAAGATATTAGAGGTATGGTTCCAGAGGTAATAAGAAGGGAGATTCAAGAATTGTGAAAAGGGGGAAATTAATTGTATTTTGTGGACCTTCAGGTTCTGGAAAAGGAACCGTTGAAAAAGAATTTTTAAATGATAAAATCTTTAATTTTCATTTTTCTATTTCTGATACAACAAGAGAAAAAAGAGAAAGTGAAACTCATGGTGTAAATTATTCTTTTTTGACTAAGGAAGAATTTAAACAAAATATTAAAGAAAATAAATATCTTGAATGGGCAAAGTATATTAATAATTATTATGGAACTCCTATTGCTCCGATAGAAAAAATGTTGGCTAAAGGTCAAAATGTTTTTTTAGAGATTGAATTACTTGGAGTTAAGCAAGTTGTTGAAAAGATGCCAGAAGCTATCACTATATTTCTTTCGCCTCCATCTGTTGAAGAATTAGAAAAACGTTTAAAAAAAAGAGGGACAGAATCTATTGAAACAATAAATAGAAGAATCGAACAGGCTAATGAAGAAATTAAATATGCTAATGATAAAAAATTATTCAAATATAATATCATTAATTACGAAGTTGAAGAAACGGTACAAAAAATAAAAGATATAATTAGTAGTGAAGTAAATGCTTAAATTAGAATATTTTGGTGCAACAGAAAAAGGGCGTAGAGCCAGCAATGAAGATAATTTTTTAGTTTTTAAAAATAATTATGGTTTTATTATCGCAATAATTGCCGATGGGATGGGTGGACACGAAGCTGGTGAAGTAGCCTCTAAATCTGTTATAAAAATGGCCAAACAAGAAATGATTGATATAAATTTTAATAATTTAAATGAAGAACAAATAAAAGAAGTTCTTTTGACTATAATACGAAATTTTCAAAAAAAATTAAAAAAAGTAGGGAATGACTTCCCACAATATTCTGATATGGGTTCTACTCTTAATATGAATTTATTTGTTAATGACAAAATGTATACAATAAATATTGGTGATTCAAGAACTCAATCTTTTTTCAAAAAAGATTTAATCAAAATAACTGAGGATCATAATTTAGCTACTTTAGCTGAAAAAGATGAGAGATATTCTCATTATAAAGGCCAGACAAATATGTTAACTTCTTCTTTGGGACCAAACAAGAATACAACTGCAGATTTTTTTGTGACAAAACTTAAAGAAAAAAAAGGATATATTCTAATGACAACTGATGGTGTTCATAATTCTATTAGTGATATTGGATGAATGAAAATAATAAAGAAAAAAAATAAAAGTTTAAAAGAAAAAGTTTTGGATACAATAAAAACATCTTATAATAATGGGTCTAATGATAATATGACTTTTATTTTGTTAAAATATGAAAGATAAAAAATGTTAACTTGAAATAATTTAGAAGGAAAAACAATAAAAGATAGATATTTTGTTCAAAAGGTTATCGGAAGAGGTGGCGCTGGACAAGTATATTTAGCTTTTGATAAAGTAGCAAATAGAAAAGTTGCAATTAAAACAATGGATCCTTCTGCAACCATGTCTAATCATAAAGAAAGATTTGATATTGAAGCAAAAATATTATCAAAATTAAATCATAAAAATATTATTAAACATTATGATGACTTTGTTTTTGATGGTGTAGATATGATTGTTATGGAATATGTAGAAGGTATTTCTTTAGAAGAAAAGATGAGAAAAGGAAATCCAATTGATGAAAAAGAAGCTTTAAAATATACTAAGCAAATTTTATCTGCTTTAACAGAAGTTCATTCACACAAAGTATTTCATAGAGATTTAAAAACATCTAATATTCATATTACTGTTGATGGGAATGTTAAGCTTTTAGATTTTGGTATTGCACAAGCAACAATTGATCAAGACTTAACAAGACAAGGATCAGTGATTGGTACAATTTCTTATATGGCTCCAGAAATTATAAAATCTGCTAATAAAAAAGCTAATGAAAGAACAGATATTTATTCTTTAGGGATAATGCTATATCAATTATTAACTGAAGTAAAACCATTTAAGGTTAACGAAACTTTAAATGGCCCAGAAAGAAATAATGATCTTGCAAGAAAAATCGTTAATGATATTCCCGTTCCTGTTATAGATATTAATAAAAGCATTAGTAAAGAAACTAATTATCTTGTTTTAAAAATGATTGAAAAAGACCCTGCAGAAAGATATCAAACAAGCGCTAGTGTTTTAAAAGATTTGGAAGTTGCAATGAATGAATCTGGTTTGGAAAATATGCAAGATTATCGTGCAGAAGAAACTAAAGATTATTCAATGAAAAAACAAATTGTTTGAACTACCCTTATTACATCATTAGTACTTATAGCATTAATTATCGCTGTTGTCTTATTATTAGTTTTATAATTTTATATATGATAGGAAAAGTAATTTATTCATCTAATGGAAATTATAAGGTTCTTTTCGAAGGGCGAGTTTATAATGCTAAAACATTAGGTGTTTTGAGAAAAGAAAAAATTCACATTATTGTTGGTGATATTGTTGAATTTGATATCAATGAAAATAAAAAAGGTCTAGCAGAAATAAATGTTATTAAAGCTCTTAAACCTAGAAAGAATGTTTTTGAAAGGCCAAAAATATCTAATGTTGATAATGCAATTATAGTAACATCAATTACTGCACCAAAATTTAATGATTATTATCTGGATAAGTTAATAACTATTTTTCAATTTAACAATGTTATCCCTATTTTGATATTTACAAAAAAAGATCTAATTAAAAATGAAAAAGATTTAAAAACTATTTATGAATATAAGGACATGGGTTATGAAGTTTTGATTACTGATGGTTTTTTAAAAAATGAACAAGTAAAAAAAATTAAAGATTTAACTAAAAATAAATTTTCTGTTATTACAGGACAAAGTGGGGTTGGTAAATCTACATTATTAAATTTATTAAATCCAAATTTAAAATTAACAACAGCATCAGTATCAGAAGCAACTGGCAGAGGCAAACACACAACAACACATACAGAAATTTTTGAAGTGTTTAAAAACTGTTTTTTCATAGACACACCAGGTTTTTCATCTTTAGAATTAAAAGAAATAGATGAAAACATATTATCATGATATTTCTTAAATTTTAATTTATATGCTGGAAATTGTAAATATAACGATTGCAATCATACTGTTGAAGAGGGGTGTGAGGTGAAAAACCACATTAAATCAAAAAGAATAATTTCTAATTATTTAAAATTAAGAGATGAGATTATAAAAAATAAAAAGTTATAGTGAATAAATACGAAAGAATACTTTTAGATAAATACGAAAAATATATTTCCTCACGTGAAATATATTTTAATTATCTTTCAGATTATGAAACTTTTTCATCGAGCATTTTAAAACATTGTAGACCTATATTATTAGAATATAATACAAGTTTTGCATTTGAAAAAAAAGGGAATGTGAGAGAAGGAGCACTAACGCAAAAAAGATTAAATTTAAAAATTAATGATAAAGAACTATTAGTTAAGGTTATTAAAATAAGAAAAGATGTAGACTTTATCTCTCAAATACATGTTTTTTTTCATGAGATAGCACATCTAGTAAATAATCATAATGATCAAGAGTTAAATTTAATCAGATTATCAACAGCTCAAAAAGAATATGTTGCTGAAGTTACAGCTCAAGCATTATTGTTTTCTTTTGTTGGCGGAGCAAGAGTTGAGGAACTACCTTATAATGAAAAATGAAATCAATCAGATTATATAAAACTATGAATTAGAAATGCTAAATTGTCTTATAAAAAAATCGAAGAAATGTGAAATCAGATTGAATATGGATATAAATTAATCTCAAAAATAATCATAGAAAAAACAAAATAAACAGTATATTATAAGTAAAAATGACTATAATTTAATTAAGTCTCCTTTGTTTTTAAAATGAGGCTATAAAAGGAAAATAATGGACGATAACCAAAAACTAAAATTCCGTGTTATTGAAACAATGGAATGAAGAAATAACGATTACGAACCAGGGTCAATCATTGAAGATACTCATAATTCATATATGAAAGCAATGATTCACCAAGGTAAACTTGAGTTAGTTGAAGAATAAAAAATAAAATTCATAAAAAAGGAACCTTAGGGTTTCTTTTTTATATCAAATAAGTATAATTATTTTAAAAGTATTATGCCAGAATTACCAGAAGTAGAATCAGTTAGACAAGCATTAGAGGAAAAAATTATCGGTGAAAAAATTATCGATATAAATCTTTATTACGATAAAAATTTACGTAATGTTGCTAAAAATGAATTAAATAAGATAATTAATCAAAAAATAATTTCTATAGATCGTAAAGCAAAACATTTAATTTTAAGATTTGAAGCAAATTATTTAATTTGTCATTTAAGAATGGAGGGTAAATTTTTAGTTTATGATCATAATGATCCAAAGTATGTAGATAAAACGATGCATCATATTTTACAAATAAAAACTGATAAACATATAATAATCTTTGAGGATTTTAGAAGGTTTGCAACTATTGATATGTTTGAAAATACTATAAATTATAACCAAAATCCTATTTTAATTAAAATTGCTTCCGAACCATTTAATATAGATTCGGAAGAATTATTTAAAAAAATTTCTAAAAAGAATGTTTCTATTAAAACAATTTTATTAGATCAATCTATTATTTCTGGTTTAGGAAATATATATGTTGATGAAGTTCTTTTTGCAGCAAACATTTTTCCTACAAGCAAAGGTGTTAATATCTCTAAAGAACAAGTTGAAAAAATAGTTGAGGAATCTAAAAGAATTTTAAAATTGGCTATTTATCATAAAGGAACAACCATTAAATCATTTGTCTCACAATTAGGGACTAAAGGTAATTATCAAAATTTTTTAACTGTCCATTCAAGAAAAAACTTACCATGTAAAAAGTGTGGAAATAATATTGAAAAAACAGTTGTAGGCGGAAGAGGAACATATTATTGTTCTGATTGTCAAATTAAGTATTAACATTATTATTTAAAAATTGTTTGTAATAAGCAACAGCTTTTTGATTAGCTCTAATATGATATTTTTTAAATCCTATTAGGGTTAAATTTTTTGTATCAATTACTCTTGAAATAGCAACATAAAATTGTCCCTCTTCAAAAATATCACTACAGTCAATTGTTAGTTTATCGATTGTCATACCTTGGGATTTATGAATAGTTAAAGCATAAGCTAATTTTAATGGTATCTGTTCAAAAGTAGCAAGAATGTCACCTTTTTTATCTGTAGTTTCTCACATCTCTTTAACTAAGTAACCTGTGTATCCATTATCAAACTCAACTTTTACAGACTTTGGATTAAGTTCTACTACAGTCCCTAAAGAGCCATTAACATATGCTCCATCATAAGAATTTTTAAGTGATATTACTCTTGCGCCAACCTTTAATTCTAAAATTTCATCAGCAATAACATTTTTAATTAATTTTGTCTCTTCTGCAAGAGTTTCTCCTCAAGTATCTGCAAAATATTCTGATTTTTCACCATTTATAGCATTTAATTCTTTCATATTAAATTCATTAACTTTTTCATTTCTAGAAAAAAGTTTTACTGAATCATCATTTCAATCAATTTTATTTTTATTAAATTGATTGAAATATTCAAAAACTTCATTTGCGGAATCACCTAAGCGTACTTTAGATAACATATTTGCAAATGTAATATCATTTTGCCTGTATATTTTAGTTAAATTTAATATTTTAAAATGGCCATCTTTTCAAGATTGAGATTCAAAAGCGAAAGTTCTTCTTACTTTTGAAATTGGAGGCAATTGTAAAAAATCACCAGTAAAAATTACTTTTTTTCCTCCGAATGGTTTTTTTGTTTTGGTTGCTTTTTGCAAAATATAATCCATTAAATCAATAAAAGATGCAGAAAGCATAGAAACTTCATCCACTACTAAAACATCCATTAGATTAATAGACTCTGTTGTTTCATTTCAAATTGAAGCAGGTATTTTTAAATTGTCATATTGTTCAATAGTGTTTGAAATTTTGCTACCTAAAAAAGTATGGATTGTTATACCTTTTATGTTTATTGCTGCAATACCTGTTGATGCAGTTAGCATAACTTCTAAACCTTGCTTTTTAGCCCATTCCATATATTTGTTTATTGTGTGAGTTTTTCCAGTTCCAGCTTGTCCTGTTAAAAAAATATTTTCATCTGATTTCATTAAATTAATTATAACTTTAATAAAAAAGGTAAATAAAAAAGATATTCTTTTTCAACCAAAAATATGAATGTATAATTACAAAGATGAAAACTAAAAAAGAATTAGCTTTTGAAATATTAACAAAAACTGATGGATATAAGTTATTGCACGCAGATCAATATCCTAAAGGTACAGAATATGTATATTCGAATCTATCAACAAGAAAATCAAATCATGAATTTATAAAAGATAATATTTATGTTTTTGGTTTAGATTATATTAAAAATAGACTTATAAAAGAATGAGATGTATTCTTTAATTTAAATGAACAAGAAATCAAAGAAGTATTAGAAACTTTTAAAGAATTTAATATAAGATATCATAATTTAAGTTCGTTTGATACAACTAGATATTATGATTTATGAAAATATGGTAAATTACCTATTGAAATTAAAAGTCTTGAAAATAGAATTTTAGTACCGATGGGTTTTCCGATAATTAATATTTATAACATAGATCCAAAGTTTTATTGAGTTACAAATTATATTGAATCATATTTATTAACAAGTATTTGACCATTAGTAACTGCATCAACAATTTCATATCATTTAAAACAAGTATTTAAATATTTTTTAAATAAAACATCAGATAAAATAGATTTTGCTTCAGAGCAAGGTTCTGATTTTTCTTATAGAGGAATGTCTGGAAATGAATCAGGAACTCTTAGTGGGATTGGGCATTTAGCTAATTTTAATAAATCTTCAACTTTAAGAGCGGTGATAGAATATAAAAAGTTTTATGGTCGTTTAGCTCATTCAGTACCAGCAACAGAACATTCTGTCATGATGGCTTATCAAGAAGAGAACGAAGATGGTGCTTACGAATCATTAATTAATTTATATCCAGAAGGAAACTTATCTATTGTTTCAGATACTTGAGATTTGTGAAGAGTAGTTAATGATGTATTGCCAAAACTAAAATCAAAAATTGAAAAAAGGGATGGCAAAATTATTGTTAGACCAGATTCTGGTGAACCGATTAAAATTGTTTGCGGTGATAAAAATTCTAATAATGAGTTGGAAAATATGGGATTATTAGAAATTTTAGAAAAGCATTTTGGGACTACATTAAATTCTAAAGGTTATAAAGTTTTAAATGAAAAAATAGGGATTATTTACGGAGATTCAATAACATATAAATTAATATTAAACATGCTAAAAGCAATTGAAGAAAAAGGGTTTTCTACAGAAAATATAGTTTTCGGTCTTGGAGGAACATTTTATCAAAATAATAATAGAGATACTTTTGGATTTGTTTTTAAAGCAACATATGCCATAATAAATGGTAAACATATTTGTATGCAAAAGATGCCTGTTACAAATATTAATAAAAAATCTGACAAAGGTCTTGTAGGAGTTTTTAATGTTGACGGAAAATATGAAAAAAGATCAGAATTATCCATGGAAGATTTTCTTTCAGAAAGGAATTTAATAAAATAATATGAAAGAAGTTTATGATGTAATATATCTATCAGATTCTGAAATTGGTATAAATTCTAGTGGCAAAAAAGGAGGAAGACCTTGTATTATAATTTCCATTGACCCAGAAGGAAATATGAACTATGTTTTACCGTTGACTTCCAAATCTAAATATTGAAACGAAGACGATAATAAATATTTTTTAAAATCTTTAGGATCATATGTAGATATAAATTCAAAACCTGTAAATGTTACATATACACAAATTAAATATGGTGAACTTTCAGAAGATCTTATTTTAAGTGAAGAAGATATTTCATTTATTGAACTAAACTTTTAAAGTTGTCAAGTCTTTAGCCATATTTTATTACTATCTTATTACTAATTTTAATTAATTAATTTATTTAAAATATGGACTTATAAATAAATTTAAAAAACTTAAAATATGTTAAAAATTGATATATTATTTAAGTATGAAAGACGGATGAATTAAAATATATCACGGACCAATGTTTGCGGGTAAATCTGCCGCTATAATTAAAGACATAATAAATAATAAAAAAGAAAAATTAATATTTAAACCTAAATTAGATACAACATCTAAATTTATAGCTTCAAGAGATGGAACATCACATGAATCATTAATTGTATCCACAAGTCAAGAAATTTTAGATCAAATAAAAGAAACAACAGAAGTAATTTATATTGATGAAATAAACTTTTTTGATATTAGTTTAATTGAAGTTATAAAAGAAATAAAAAATAAAGGAATCGATGTAGTTCTTTCTGGTCTTGTTAAAGATTACAGAGGAGAATTTTTTAATCACACAGAAGAACTTTTAAACATGGCAGATGAAGTGATAGAATTAAAAGCTCGTTGTCATATTTGCGGCAAACCATCACAATGAACTGCAAGATTTGTTAATGGCAAACCAGACTCTTTTGATGCAGAAACTAATATATGTGCAGGTGAAAAAAAAGAGATAGAATACATAACAACTTGTACAGACCATCATCCATTTAAAGGTAAAAAGTAATGAAAAAATATTTAAATTTGTGTAAAAATATCTTAGAAAATGGACAAAAAAAAGAAGATAGAACAAACACAGGTACAATATCACTATTTGGCACACAAACACATTACGATCTTACTATGGGATTTCCTTTGTTGACTACCAAAAAAGTTAATTTTAATGCAATCTTACATGAATTATTATGATTTTTAAGAGGTGATACAAACATAAAATATCTTGTCGATAATAATGTTCATATTTGAGATGATTGGCCATATAAAGAATTTAAAAAAAGTTTGGAATATAATGGTCAAACTCAAAAAGAATTTATTAATAAAATTAAAGATTCTAATGACTTTGCTAAAAAGTTTGGAGATCTTGGCCCAATTTATGGAAAGCAATGAAGAAATTTTGATGGTGTTGATCAAATAGATAAGTTAATTACACAAATAAAAAATAATCCAAACTCAAGGAGATTGATTGTTTCTGCATGAAATCCTAAAGAGGTCGATCAAATGATTTTACCACCATGCCATTCATTATTTCAATTTTATGTAATTAATAATAAATTGTCATGCCAACTTTATCAAAGATCCGCGGATGTTTTTCTTGGTGTTCCTTTTAATATAGCATCATATTCTATATTAACAATATTAATTGCCCACCATTTAGATATGGAAGTTGGCAATTTTATACATACAACTGGTGATACACATATTTATTTAAATCATATAGAACAAATTAAAGAACAATTAAAAAGAGAAGTTAGAGAACTTCCTAAACTTATAATTAAAGTTAAAAGAAAGAATATATGAGATTATCAATTTGATGATTTTGAATTAAAAGATTATAATCCACACCCACCAATAAAAGGAAAGGTGGCTGTTTAATACTTGTAATATAATTTATTTACGATATCTAACTATTGATACTATATATTATAAAACACAACAAAACTGCTGAAAGGTTATATAAAACATTAAAAGATGATTAAAATAATTGTAGCTTATGACAAAAATAAATTAATAGGAAATGGTGATAAACTTGTTTGAAATATTAAGCAAGAACTTAATCATTTTAAAAATACAACATTAAATCAAACTATATTGATGGGAGATAAAACATTTGATGGAATAGGTTTCCCTTTACCAAACAGAAAAACAATTATCCTTACAAAAGATTTAAACTATGATTATGAACACGAAAATGTTTCAGTTATTAATGATTTTAAAAAAATTGTTAATAAATATCAAAAAAATCCAAACAAACATATTTTTATATGTGGTGGTTCTCAAATATATGCATTATTCTTGCCTTATGCAGATGAACTTTATATTTCAGAAATTAAAGGTGAATATATTGGTGATAAATTTTTTGCGGACTGAAATGAAAATGAATTTGATTTATTAGAAACAGTAGATTATGAAGAATTCACTTTTAAACACTTTAAAAGAAAGTTGTAATTATAATAATCTAAAGCATATGGGTTGTTTTTTGTTTTGGTTAAATGTATAATTATTATATTAATATGACTATAGATGAAAGAATTAAGTTCCTTATGAGTAAAGCAAAATTTGAGCTTTCAGAAGAGGAATTATCTAAATTTAAAAAAGATTTAAATATTTTTATTGAGGATGCAAAAATTCTTGATAATTTTAACTTAGAAAATATAGAACCAATTAGACAACCATTTGATAAATCAGAAAATTTATTAAGAGAAGATGACGTGGTTAATAACAATGATTGAAACTTTGTTGAAAATGCGCCATCTAAAAAAGATGGATATATTTTATTGCGTAATTCTAACAAAGGAAATAAATAGATGTTTGATAAAGAGAAATGAAAAAATGTTGATTTTTATGATTATATAAATAAAAAAATTAAAGAAAAAAAATTAGACAATTCTATTATTAGTGAAATTAATTTTGATGATTATAAATATGAAATTACAGGAGATAAACTTAAAGGAATTCCTTTCGCAATGAAAGATAACTTTTCTTTAAGAAATTCTAAAACAACTTCAGCATCAAAAATATTAAAAGATTTTAAACCTAATTACACAGCTACAGTTTATAAAAAATTAATTGCACAAGGTGCAATTCCTTTATTTAAAACTAATCTTGATGAATTAGGAATGGGAGGAACAGGATTGACATCTAATTATGGTCCTGTAAGAAATCCATTTAATTATGATTATATAGTTGGTGGGTCTTCATCTGGTTCTAATTATCTTGTTGCAGATGGGACTGTGCCATTTGCATTAGGAACAGATACAGGTGATTCGGTTAGAAAGCCAGCATCACATACTGGTGTTATTGGTTTTAAACCAACTTGAGGATTAGTTTCAAGATATGGTATGTATGATTTTGCTCCATCTTGAGATACAATCGGTTGATTTACAAATAAGGTAGAAGAAGCTGCACTTTTGCTAGATGTTTTACAAGGGGTTGATGAACTTGACAATTCATCTCTTAAACCTTTGCAAAGTGATTTTTATAAAGATATTAAACTTAATGGGGAAAAATATAAAATAGCTATATTACCAGAATTAGAAAAATATATATTAAATGATGATCTAAAAAAAGATTATTTAAAAGCAATTGATTTATTAAAAAATGATGGCCATAAAATTATTGAATTTAAACCTGACTTTAAAATTTTAGAAACAATATGAATTGTTTATAGAATAATTTCATCACAAGAAGCATTTTCATGTAATTCTAATTTAACAGGTTTTCATTTTGGTTCATATTTTAAACAAAATGTTGGATATAATCAAGGGATCATTAATTCGAGAACAAAAGGCTTTGGTTACGAAGTTAAAAAAAGATTTTTATTAGCGATTGCTTCAAGATATGAAAAGACAGATTATTATTTAAAAGCTGCAAAAATGAGAAACTTAATAAATAAAGAAATTAATAGTGTTTTGAAAGAGGTTGATGTTTTATTAATTCCGACAGCGAATGATTTAGCATCAAAAGTAGAAGATATGGATGAGTATAAATCAAATGATATATTAAATAATTTTTTAACAATTTTTAATAGCAACGGTTCTCCTTCGTTATCATTACCAATTACGCGTAATGGACATTTATCAACATCTATTAATATTTCTGCATTACCATTCGAAGATAAAAAAGTTTTAAAATTAGCTAAGAGATTGGAGGAAATTAATGAAAAATAAATTTATTCCTGCATTTGGGATTGAAGTACATGCTGAATTATTAACGAAAACTAAAGCTTTTTCTCCAGCTGAAGTTACATTTGATGCTAAACCAAATACATCAATTCATCCAATTGATTTAGGATATCCTGGAACTAAACCAGTTGTTAATAAAAAGATGGTTGAGTTTGCATATAGATTAGCAAAGATTTTAAAAATGAATATTGAAAATAAGTTATGGTTTGATAGAAAGAATTACTTCTATCCTGATTTACCTAAAGGATTTCAAATAACACAATACTTTAAACCTATTGGTACAAATGGTAAACTTAGTATTTTAAGTAACGGACAAAAAAAAGATATAACAATAACTGAGATACATATGGAAGAAGATACTGCTAAACAAATTAGAAGTGGGGATGAAACTTTATTTGATTTTAATAGAGCAGGTGTTCCTTTGATTGAAATAGTTTCTGGACATCAAGAGTTATCTTCTATAGATGAAGTTTTAGAATATGTAAAACAATTAAGAGAACAATTAATTATTATGGGCATTAATGATGGAAAGTTAGAAGAGGGTTCTTTCAGGGTTGATGTTAACGTGTCTGTAAAAAAAGAAGATGATATATCTTTTGGACAAAGAACAGAGATCAAAAATCTTAATTCTTTTAAAAATATAAGGTTAGCTTTAGAATATGAAATAAATAGACATATTGAAATGATTGAAAAAGACCAAAAAATAGAATCATATACAGTGAGATATGATGATATCAAGAATATAACTATTCCTATGAGATTAAAAGATGCAAAATATGATTATAGTTTTATTCCAGAAGGAAATATTACTCCAATTATTTTATCTGATGAAGATAAAATAGAGTTTGAATCTAAAGGTGATATTAATGCATTTGACTTTAGAATGATTTGAAAAGATAAAATGAATTCTGATGAAATGCTTGTTATTTTTTCAAATAAGAAAATCTTTGATGCTTTTAATAAATTAATCAAAATAATGGATGAAAAAGAAGCAATTAATTTTATTGTTAATGATTTAAAATCAGTTCTTAACGATGTTGAAATATCAGAGGTTAGAATAGATGTTGACGAAATAAAAGAAATTTCAAATTTAAAAAAAGAAGGAAAAATCAATACTAAACAAATAAAAAAATTAATTTTAAAAATGTTTGAAAAAAGTATTGAAGAAGATTTAAAAGAGTTTAAAAATAAAACTCTTCTTTCAAAAGAAGATATTGAAAATATTGTTGATAAAATTATTGAAAATAACAAAGAAATGATTGAAAAAGATATAATAAATAGACCAGAAAGAGTTGAAAAATTTTGTATTGGTCAAGTTATGAAAGAAACTAAAGGAACTGCAAATCCTAAGTTAGTTAGCAAAATTTTAAAAGAAAAATTATGAGTACAAGAAAACTAATTTTATTATTAATTTTATTTGCAGCAATATACGTTGTTGCATTTTTAGGTACGCCAGGAATGATTATATCTATTATCTTAGCCGTAATATTTTTAATTTTATTATTTGTTAAATATGATGGGAATATCTTTGATTCTATAAGAATGTTTCGCAAAACAAAGAAAATAAATAAAATTAAAAATGAAACAAATTTCTTTCCGAAAGAAAAAACTAAAATAGCAGTAATGCTATCTGGCGGAGTTGATTCTGCTGTAACAGCAAAATTACTTTTAGATAAAGGGTATGATATTGAAGCCTTTTTTATGCGTAATTGAGATTCTACAGTTAATTTAGAATTGAATAATATTTTAACAGAAGATGAAATATGTCAACAAGAAGAAGATTATAACGACGCTGTGGATGTTGCTAAAAAATTAGGCATTAAACTACATCGAATTGATTTTGTTAAGGAATATTGAGATTATGTTTTTGTGGTATTTTTAAGAGAGATTGAAAAAGGTTTAACTCCTAATCCAGATATATTGTGCAATAGACATATTAAGTTTGGAAGTTTTATGAATTATATTAAAGATAATTTTAAAGATTTTGAATATGTCGCTACTGGTCATTATGCAAAAATCGTAGAACGAGAAGGTGTTAAATTATTATTTCAAGCTAGAGATACATTTAAAGATCAAACATATTTTTTATCAGCGATTAAAAAAGAAATTTTAAATAAATTAATTTTTCCTTTAGGTGATCTTAATAAATCAGAAGTAAGAAAAATTGCAGAAGAGGCTAATTTATCTGTTGCTAAGAAAAAAGACTCAACTGGTATATGCTTTATTGGTAAGAGAAATTTTCCAGAATTTATATCTAATTATTTGAAAAAAAACCCAGGAAAAATTGTTGATTCAGATACTGGAGAAGTAGTGGGTGATCACGATGGTGTTTTATTTTATACTATTGGGCAAAGAAAAGGGCTTAATCTTGGAGGATATGAAAAACCTTACTTTGTAAGTGGAAAAGATATTAAAAAAAATATTGTTTTTGTTTCTGCCGGAAAAGAAAATACTAATTTATTTAAAAATGAAATAAATGCTGAAAATTTTAATTTTTTAGTAGAAAAAAATATAATTAATAATGAGATGAAAGTTTCTTTTAAAACAAGACATTCAGAAACATCGTACAACGGAAAAATATTTATAAATGGTAATAATGTAAAAATTAAATCAGATACAAATGTTAAAGCCGTAACGGCCGGACAAGAATTAGTTGTTTATTATGAAGGTGTTTGTCTTGGTGGAGGAATAATAATATAAAATGAATTTAAGTAGAAGAACATTAATTTACTATATATTAACAACATTATCAATTTTAGCTTTATGTGTAGTTTTTGTATATATTTATGCAGCAAATTTTAAAGGTAATAAAACTACAGAGTATGGATTAACGTTTCTTTATTCTAATATCGCTTTATTTTTAGTTAATACATTTTTATTATTAATTTTACCTTCAAGCAATAAAAATCCTTTAAAATCAGTGATTTTAGTTGTGGTAAGTACTTTGGTGATGAGTTTTATTGTTGCTATGCTGGAATACTCATTTGATGCATGATACCAAACTAATGATGGAAAATTTCTTAGTTATCTAAAGATAGTAGTTATAATATTAACTTTCATTTTATTGATAATTGTTATAAACTTTTTTGTAAGTAAGTTAACTTTTTCTTCAACAACAAAAATGGCTTCTGAAGAATGAGAAGTTAATAATTTTTTAAAATTAGAAATGAATAAAGCTAAAATCATAAATACTAAAAATGCTAGTTACTTGTATTCGCAAAATAAAATTTTAGTTGTAAATTTTGTTTTGGATGGTATAGTTGAAAGACCGCTAAATTTTGAATATAGTATAGAAAATAAAAAAGAAAATTTTGAAGGAGAAATTATTACTACTAAAAAAATTATCCCCGCTTCAAAAATGATAGATAATTTATTAAATATTATGGAACACACTAAAAAAATATATGGCGTAGATATTCCAGGTGCTATTGTTTACATGTCTAATAAAATACCAAAAATAATTGGCGAAAATAAAAAAGATATTAAAATTATTGGCAATAACGAAATATTTAATATTTTTAAAAAAACAAGTAATTTAGATATTAATATAAAAGAGAAAATAAAGGAACTGATTTAAATGAATAACCCACCAAAAGCATATTTTATAGATATTGATAGAACATTAATACATCCTAAGGATAAAAAAATACATTTAGATAATATACAGACAATCAAAACATTCGCAAAGCAAAAAGTATATATTATCTTATCAACAGGAAGATCTATTGATAGAGTTTTGCCAATTTGAGAACAATTCAAAGATGGAACAGAATATACTGGATATGCAATCGTAAATAATGGATCTGCAATTTGAAATTTAAATAAAAAAGAAATTTTATTTGAAGACCACATGAATAAAAAAGATTTTTTAGGTGTTTCTGAGTTTGTTAAAACAAATAATTACGCTATGAAAAATGCATTAGAAAATAGATTTTATACGAACAGTAAATTTTTTCGTTTTTTAATTCATAATTTAAAAGGCATAGAGGTTACAAATAACTTTGATGAAAATATTTTTAATAAAGACACTGCAAGAAAAATTGGAGTAATTGCATCATTAAATAGGAAAAAAGTTAAAGATGTAAAAAATGAAATTGCAAATAAATTTAAAGGAGTGGAAGCGGTTGTTTCTGGACTCGGTCATTTTATTGAAGTTAATAAAAAAAATGTTAATAAAGGTTCTGGCGCTTTATTTCTATCAAAAAAATTGGGGTTTGATGTAAAAGAATCTATTCATATAGGTGATTCGATGAATGATCTATCAGCAGGAAAGGTTTGCGGATTATTAATAACTCCTAAAAACGCAATGAAAGAACTTAGAAAATATGCTGATTATTTTACAGATGAAGCTAAAAATGCAGGAGTAAGTAAAGCGATAAGATTTTTTTCACAAGAAAATTTGAAATAAATTAATCTTTAATAAATGTACTTTTTGATAAAAGTTGGGAAAGACTTTCTTTTCTTTTAATAGAAAGAAAAGATTCTACTTTTAAATTTTCAATATTACTTTGGTTATGTCTAAAACTATATTTTAAATTAGTGCTTTTTAAAACATTTTTTCCTTTTTCAGCACATCCTAAAACAATATATTGATCACTTGGATTTATTTCAACGACAAATTTTATTAATTCTCTTCTTAAATTTGATTTTGTATATGCGTTATTTGCTGTTTCATCAATTAATTCATTAAATGATTTAATTGATTTTTTTATGGCATTTTTTTTAATGTATTTAATTATGTCTGAATTCGATGATGATGTAATTATTTTTCCTATAATTAAATCCGAATAATCTTCTAAATCTAAATATTTAGCCTCTTTTTTCATTTTTTCTCTTAATAAAGAAGCACTAGTAAATTCATCATTAAAAATTCTTTTAATTCTATTAAATTTAATATTTAAATTAAGTTTTTTAGCCTCTAAAACATAACAAATACCTAAAAGATCATTAGATTTTATTTTTGTTTTAGTTAAATTTTCAAGAGCCTTAGGAAGAGAGTGAAAAATCTTTTTTAATTTTTCTAATTCGTCATTTTTTGTGATTAAAAGGTTGGCGATTTTTTCAATTTCATTAATTTCCATAGTCTCAGATCCAAAATAAATTTCTGAAACATCCAATGAATTTAAAATTTGAACTGCTTTTTTAGCAAATATATTTGCATTATTAAGAACAAAATATGGGGGGATTTCAATAATTAAATCGACTCCTGCGTTAATTGCATCTTTTGCTCTATTCCACTTATCATTTATAGCTATTTCTCCTCTTTGCACAAAATTACCACTCATAGCGCAAATAATAGTAGCGTTTTTATTTTTTAATTTTATTTCTTTAATTAATTTATTGTGTCCATTATGGAATGGATTAAATTCTGCTATTATACCAATATTATTTTCTGACATATTAACAAAATTATATAAGAAAAATAATTTATAAATTCTTTCGTTGTCTATAATTAGAATATATGAAAAACATGAATTCAAACGAAATCCGTAATATTTGATTACAATTTTTTAAAAATAAAAATCATTTAATTTTACCTTCAAAATCTCTAATTCCTAACAATGATAAATCATTATTATGAATTAATTCTGGGGTTGCAACTCTAAAAGGTTATTTTGATGGTAGTAAAAAACCACCTGCTCAAAGATTAACAAGTTCTCAAAAATCTTTAAGAACTGGAGATATTGAGAATGTCGGAATGACAATTATGCACCATACTTTCTTTGAAATGCTTGGAAATTTTTCTATAGGAGATTATTTTAAAAAAGAAGCTATTGCTATGGCTTGAGAATTGTTAACTTCTGATGCTTTTTTTAATTTAGATAAAGATTTATTATATATAACAGTATTTGAAGAAGATGAAGAATCTTTAGGTTATTGATTAGAAATGGGTGTTGAAAAAAACCATATTTTTAAAATGGGTAGAGATACTAATTTCTGAGATATGGGAAAAGGTCCTTGTGGGCCTTCTTCAGAAATATTTTTTGATAAAGGTGTAGATTATGATTCGAGGGATGCTGACTTACTAATTGTTGAAGACATTGATAATGATAGATATGTGGAAATTTGAAATATTGTTTTTTCTCAATTTAATAATGATGGAAATGATAATTATAAAGAATTACCACAAAAAAACATAGATACAGGTGCCGGATTAGAAAGAATGGCTTCTATCTTACAAAATACACCTACAAATTTTGAAACAGATTTATTTAAACCTTTAATTGAGCATATAAATTCTAAAACAAATATTAATTATCTTTGAAAATACATTCCTACTAAATTAAAAAATGAAAATAAGAAACAATTTTTAATTAACGCGCATTACAAAGCTATTGTAGATTTTATAAGAGCTTCTGCTTTCGCTATTTCTGATGGTGCAATTCCAGGTCCTAACGGAAGAGGATATATCATTAGAAAATTAATTAGAAAAGCTGTTGTTAATAAAATAAAATTAGGCATTAATGATAACTTTTTTTCTGAATTAATAGATCCTTTAATTGGAATAATGGGAGAACAATATCCTATGCTTTCTAAGGAGAGAAAAACAATAGTTAATATTATTTCAAATGAAGAAAAACAATTTAATAAAACATTATTAGCAGTAGATAAAAAACTTCAAGATGCACTTAAAAATAATAAATTAAATGAAGAGTTTGCATTTAAGCTTCATGAAACATATGGATTACCAATGGATTTTTTAAAAGATTTATCAGAAAAATCTAATATAAGATTAGATTGACAAAAAATAAAAGTTTTTGAAGACAATTTTAAAAAAATGTCTAAAAAAAATAAGACATCAACAGATGCAATGAATATTCAAGATTCTATTTTTGTTGGTTTAGGAGAAACAAATTTTGTTGGTCGTGAAAAGTATGAAACAATTAGTGAAGTAATCCGTGTGCAAGGAGATAAAGTAGTTTTTGACAAAACACCTTTTTATGCTACATCTGGAGGACAAGAATCAGATTTTGGATATGCTAATGATAAATTTGTTAGCTATGTAACTAAAAATTCTGAAAACACTTTTATTCATGAAATTAAAGATAATAATTTTAATGTAGGAGATAAAGTTAAGTTAAAAATCGATTTAAAAAGAAGACATAATTTAACAATAAATCATTCTGCTGCTCATTTATTATTTAGAGCAATAGAAATGACTTTGGATAAACAAATTGAACAAGTAGGATCTAAAATTGAAGAAAATTTTTTAAGATTTGATTTTCCATTGCATCACAAAATGGATGAAGAAGAATTAAATAAAGTAGAAATTTTAGTAAATAAATGAATAAATGCTGCAACACAATCAACAACTACTATCACTGATGAAACAACCGCTAAAAAAATGGCAACTTCAAGGGTTGAAGGTCATAATTATGGTGAAAAAGTAAGAGTTGTTAAATTAAATGATGATGTTATTGACTTATGTGCTGGAACACATGTTAAAAATACTAAAGAAATAGAAGAGTTAAAACTTATTAAGTTTGAGACAAAAGGTTCAGGTGTTTATAGGATAGAAGCTATTGCTGGTAAAGAGTCAATTCAAAGAGTTTTTAGCAAAATTAATTCTGATATGAAAGAAGAGATTATAAATCCTTTAATAAATAAAGTTAAGAATATTAATGGAAAATTAAAAGAAATTAATCTTAAACAAGAAATAAATTTTGACAATGAAATTAATAACTTAGATATTAAAAATTCTAATTTTAAAAATCAAGTTAAAGTATTAACAAATGATATTCGTGAAACAATTTTAAATACTAATAAGAATATAAATAAGGAGCTTATCAATTTATTTAATGAAAAATTAAATAGCGAAATTATTTTTATCGAAGAATTTAAAACTTTTGATATTCAAGAATTAACTAAGCCTATGCTTAATGTAATTAACAATAAGAAAGCAGAATTAGCTATTATTATAACTACAAAAAAAGATAAAGTAACATACGCTTTTTTAATTCCGAAAAGGAATATTTCTGAAAAACTAGTTCTTAAAATTAAAAATATTTGTGAAAAATTTAATTTAAGAGGGAATGGGAAAAATCAATTATTTATTTTCGGAGGTCAAAAATTTGATAATAGTGAAATGATTAAAGAAATAAAAACATGAGAATTTTAAGTTTAGATTTAGGCATAAAGTCTATGGGAATCTGTATAACTGATGAATTAAATATTATTGCTATACCACTTAAAAATTTCTTTTTTGAAGAAAGAAATTTTGACGAAGCAATAAATATACTTAAAGATATAACTAAAAAATATAAAATAGGAACAATATTACTTGGCTACCCTTTAAAAGTAGGAGGTCAAAAATCAGAAATTACTTTAATAGTTGAGGAATTTTATAAAAATTTAAAAAAAGAGTTTATCAATATTAAAATAAAATTATATGATGAGCGATTTACAACTCAGCGAGGTATTGAACTTTTAAAACAAAAGTATAAAGATTCAAATAAGGTTGCTTTATATAAAGATATGGCAGCAGCATATGTTATGTTATTTGATTATTTAACTTATAATAACGGAGAACATAATGACTAATAAAAATGAACAAAAACCCTTAAAACATAAACTATTTTTAGTTGCTGGAGGAACGGCTTCAGGAAAAAGTTTACTAATAGATGAAGCTTTTGCTGAAGTTGATAAAAATAGTTATGTTATTTTGAGGATTGATAACTATTATAGAACTATAACAGAGTTAAATAAAAAATCTGTTTCTGAAGTAAATTGGGATGAACCTAATGTATATAATTGGAATCAAATAATTTCAGATATTAATAATTTATCAAACAATAAAAAAGTGAATGGACATAAATATAATTATCAAAATGGCGAATACGATAAAGAAAAAGACTTTGAAATAAATCCTGCACCTATAATTATTCTTGAAGGTATTTATGCATTATTTAATAAAGACATTAGAGATATGTCTAGTTTAAATATTTTTATTTCAGCAAAAAATAAAATTAGAAAAAAAAGAAGAATTGAAAGAGACAGCAAAGGGAGATATAAAAAAACTTTTGATACAAAAAAATTCAATAAACAATGAGCGAATCTTATTATGCCCATGCATAAGAAATATATTGAGCCATCAAAAAAATATGCTAATTTTGTTATAAAAAATAATTCAACAAATTTAGCTAAAAAAGAAAAAGCTATTTCATTAATTAGAAAATTAATGGTAAAATAGGGATATAGAAAAAAAGGAAAATATTATGAATCCAGGAAAATTTAATATTGGTAAAAATTTAGATAATACAAATACAATAGAGTTAACTGCTCAAGGTAAGAAAGATTTAGAAATAAAGCTAAGAAAACTTATTGATGTAGAAAGACCTAAGGTTCAAGAAGAATTGGCTGAAGCAAGATCTCAAGGTGACCTTTCAGAAAATGCAGAATATGATGCTGCTAAAAATAAACAATCTGAAATTGAAGCTGAAATTGCTAGGATAGAAGATGTTCTTACAAGAGTAAAAATTATTAGAACTGCTAGAACTAAAGATACAGTTGGGCTTGGTTCTATAATTAAATATAAAAAGGGACAAAAAGAAAAAACTGTAATGATTGTTCCTGATGCTGAATACGATCCTTTAGCAGAAGTTATTAAAACAGGTGTAAACACACCTTTTGCAAAATCTATATTAGGTGCTAAAGTTGGTGATGAAGTTTTAATACATACTGAACCTCCATATAAAATTAAAATTATTGAGATAAAATAATGAACACCAATCAAAAATTAATTTTAAGTAGAGCACTATTATTTGCCTTTGCTTTCACAGGCTTAGTTTGAGGTTATGTAAATATAGTATTAATTCATCACATAATTACACCAGATCCTAAAGATGCACATAAAATATTGGAAACAAATAGTGGACAATTTTTTATGTATGCCACAATTTGATCAAATATTTTTTGTTTTATTTGATCTGTTTTAGGGTTGATATCTTTAATCAAAAATAATAAAAAACTTGAAAACTTTATTAATCATTGAATGTTTAAAGCAGCACCTGTTATGTGAATAGGCGTTACATTTATAGTTTTAAATTTTGTTCTAATTCCAGAAAGTATGGTTGAAAATGGTGTTAAGTGAACACTTGAAGTTTATTTAGGTATATCTATTTTTCAACATGTTTTAGTGCCAATTTTTATGGTTAATGATTTTCGTTTAACAAAAGGATTTAGCAAAAAAAATAAATATTCATTTAAAGAAATATTTATAAATTCATCACTTGCACTTATTCCTGCTTTATTGTGAATAGGTTTATCAATTATTTTTCTGTGACATAAAATGATTACCCCTCAATACTTTTTTATGTATCTATTTGGCGAAAGTAAAAAAACAATAATAATTCATTCAATAATATTAGGTTCTGTAGTTGTTTTCTTTTTTATTGGACACATGAGTTTATTTTTATACCATAACAAAAATATTGATAAAAAAAATAATACTACGCCAAAGAAAGAATGAATTAAAAGTTAAGTTTTATTATAATTAAATTATGAACAATAAGCTTATTTTAAAAAAAATCTTATTAATTGCTTTAAAAAATGAATCTCCAACAACAGTTAATGAAATAATAAAAGTGACTACAATTAAAATGTTAGGTTCTAAAATTATTGATCTTTATTTTTTTACTAATAAAAAATTTGCAGAAAAAATAATAATAAAAAATTCCCCAGAAATAAAAAATGCAGTAAAAATGATGCATGATAAAAAAATTAAAAATATTTATATTAATAATAAATTGTTAAACACTTTAAACTTATCAGAATTGGTTGGCAAAAATAATATTGATACTATTGACTTAGATAATTTTTTGCAAACAAAAACTAATGAGGTAATATGAGAAGAAGAGAATGAAAACGCAATTTTTTCTTATGAAACATTTGTATTGAATAAAAAACAAGTTAATTTGAAATTTTATAATAAAATCTTAAATAAGGAATTTAAAAAAGAAATTAATACTTCTATAATTAAAAATAAACTTTATTTTGCAAAAAGAAGAAGACTTATTAAAATGATAAAAAGTTTATTAGAACTTTCTTATACTCCATTAGATAATGATACAAAAAAAATAATTAATTTATTAAAAATAAAATAATACTATATATAAAAGCAAAATTGAACGAAACTTTTATTTATTTTAAATAGAAGTTTACTTAAAAACTTATATAATTATTTTATGTATAGACGAGATAAAACTCTTATGATTCCTGTAGATATATTTAATACAGTTGTTTTTAATTTAAAAACTATTTTAAATAATTGAAAATTCATTTTTATAATAATTTTTATTATCTCATGTGGTCCGTTACTTTCAGTAATTTATATACCTTATAGATTCTCTGGAGGTTGAATAATATTTTCTGGTGTGGGACTTCCCTTACTTATTTTACTTGGATGAGTCACATATACTTTTAGAAATTCAACAATTTATTTAATTTATTCATCATATGGTAGAGAAAAATTTGTTTTTTATTTATCGCAAATAATTTTAATATTTATTTTAGGAAATATTTTTATGTGGCTAAGTATGATTATGCTTTTTTTTGTAGGGAAACTAGGTTTTTTAGCTGATAAATGAGCGTTCCAAAATGGCGGTGGTTACATTCCTAAAGGTACAAATATTTTTGAACACTCAGAAAATTTAACTATGGCTTTATATTTAACTAACTTAGAAATATTATTATCATTTTCAATTTATTATTTATTGCATAGTTTTGTTAAAAATATTAAAAATTATTATTTATTACTATGTATTTTTATTGTTTTAGCCATTATTTTTGGTGGCACATTAAATACTTTTTTTGTTAGTGGGGATATGAGTACAAGAACAATTCCATTCCATTCTGTGGATAGTAAAATTCCTGGAAGAAATGATGTTTTATTTCCTAAAGAAATGTTTTTAATTTCTTTGATTATGATGCCTTTCTATGGAATTGGGCAACAATTTACTTTTGGTGTTACTCTTTATGATCATGCAATTACAAATTATCAATTGTTTTTTGAAACAGGGTTAAGTACAGCAAAATTACCATGAACATTAACAATTGTTCAACCTTTTTTATGAATTTTAATTTCTTTTTTAATTGGTACAATAAGATCATTATTCACAAAAACAAAGATAATAAATTAAAAATAAAGTAAGTTTTAATATAAATTTGATAAAATTATAAGGTGATAAAATCACAACAACCGCTCTGTAAAGGTATTAAAGCGAAGCACCTTTTAAACAGGCGAGTCTATGGAGGAAAATATGGCAGAATATGCTATTATTAAATCCGGTGGTAAGCAAATTAAAGTTACTGTTGGAGAACCCATTTGAATAGAAAAGCTAAAAAACGAAATTGAAGAAAAAGTTATTTTTAATGAAGTTTTAGCTTATTCTGATGGAAAAAAATTATCATATGGTAAACCAATTCTTGACGGAGTTACAGTTGAAGGTATTGTTCAAAAACAAGGCAGAGGCAAAAAATTAACAATTTTTAGAACAAAAGCAAAATCAAACTGATCTAGAAAGCAAGGACACAGACAACCTTACACAAGAGTTTTAGTTAAAGCTATAAAAGTTAAATAGAAATATATGATAAAAGTAATAATCAAAAGAAATGCTAAAGAATTTAGTGAAATAACAATAAAAGGACATGCTAATTCAAATATAAATAATGAGTTTGATTTAGTTTGCTCGGGTGTTAGTGCTGTTGTTTATGGAGTTTTAAATTCTTTAGATGATAATTTGGTTGATATAAAAGTTAAAGATGGTTTTGTTTCTATAATAGTTAAAAAATTTTCTAAAGATAATAACATTATTTTAAAAGTTTTAAAAACATCATTAGAAACAATAGCGCAGGAATATAAAAAATATATTTCTATTAAAGAAGAGGTAATATAATGAAATTTAAATTAAATTTACAATTATTTGCACATAAAAAAGGTGTAGGGTCAACAAAAAATGGTAGAGATTCTGCAGGTAGAAGATTAGGCCAAAAATTATCTGATGGGCAACCATGCAAAGCAGGTATGATTATCTTTAGACAAAGAGGAACTAAAATTCACCCAGGTGTAAATGTTAAAAAAGGTGGAGACGATACTTTATTCGCTCTTGTTGATGGCGTTGTAAAATACAATAGAAAAAGAGGAAAAGTATTTGCTAACGTAAAAGTTAATTAAAATAAACTTAGGTTTATTTTTTTTATGTAAATTTTAAAAGTGAGTTAATATAAAATATAAATTTAATATAATTAAAATATGAATAATATCGTTGATTGAATAAAAGAAAAAGTAAAAATGGCTAATGCTAAGGGCGTTATTGTTGCAGTTTCAGGAGGAATTGATTCAGCTGTTGTTGCCGCTTTAGCAAAAAAAGCTTTTCCTAAAAATTCATTAGCTTTATGGATAGATATAGATTCTTCTGTGAGTTCTAAAAGAAATTATTTAAGGACTGTTAATTACTTAGATATTAAAAGTATTGAGTTAAATTTAAATTATTCTTATAGAGCATCTCTTAAAGATATATTTGAAATTAAGGATATATATAAAAATTTAGAGTCATATGAAAAATATTTAAAAACAAATAAAGCAAAAATTGATTATTCTTATTTAGAATTAGATAACTTAGATATTATAAAGGGAAATATTAAGGCAAGACTAAGAATGACCGCTCTTTATGCTCAAGCACAAAAAAATAATTATTTAGTTCTTTCTACTTCGAATAAATCAGAAATAGCAGTTGGATATTTTACAAAATGAGGAGATGGTGTTGGTGATATAGCGCCTATATCGCACTTATTTAAAAGTGAAGTTTATGAATTGGCTAAAAAATTTAAAATTCCTAAAATTGTTATAGAAACACCTCCTTCAGGAGATCTTTGGGAAAATCAAACGGATGAAGATGAAATGGGATTTACATATGACGAATTGGAATCTTATTTAAAAGGCCAAAATATTGATAATACAAAAAAGGAGCTTATTGAAAAACTTATCAAAAAAAATAAACACAAACAAATGGGTGTTATAAATTATGAAAATAAATAATTTATATTAAAATAATAGATAATTTTTAAAACACAATATAATTTAGTTATGACAAAAGCAAGTAGAATTTCGCAAATAATTACAGATATTTATAAAAGTATAATTTTAAATCTAAAAACATTAAAAAGTAATTGAAAATTAAGTTTAATTATTCTTTTTATTATTTTTACAGGACCAATTCTTTCGGTCGTATATGTTCCATATCAATCTTCTGGAGGTTGAATATATTTTGCTGTTGTTGCTTTACCTATTTTAATTTTATTAGGTTGGCTAACATATACTTTTAGAAATTCAACAATTTATTTGATTTATTCATCTTATGGTGGAGATAAAATTATTTTTTACATATCGCAAATTATTTTAGTTTTTATATTGGGGAATGCATTCAATGTTTTAGGAACAGGCTTATCATATATTTTTGGAAAATTTGGACACTTATTAAGAGATTTTGTTTTCAAAAGTGGACCAACAGTTTGAGAAGAAAATACTAATATATTTGCCAATTGAAAGTCATTTGGTCTGCTTTTATATATGGTTAATTTAGAAATATTGCTAAGTTTTTCAGTTTATTATTTATTACATAGTTATATTACTAATATAAAAAATTACTATGTTATTATTTGTGTTGTTGTTGTTTTGGTTATTATATTTGGTGGAACATTAAATAGTTATTTTACAAGTTCAAAATTGGATCCTGAGACTAAAAAATACTATAATGAGTTTATATCTAGCGAAACTTCAGGATCTGTTTTATTTCCTAAAAATATGTTTTGAGTTTCTTTGATTGTAATGCCTTTTTATGGTGTGGGTCAACAACTAAGTATGGGATTTACACAAATACTTGTAAATAACCAACATATTATATTTAACTCAAATAATGTTTATTCTTTCTTTAATTTAGGATTTAGCAATAATTTCTACCACTGAACATTAGTGTTCATTCATCCATATATATGGATTTTGATTTCATTTTTAATTGGATCATTAAAACCATTTTTTAAAAAAATATTATAAATCAATAAAACTATTTAAATTTAAAGTAATATGTAAAAAGTTTATAAATGTAATATAATATATAAGTAAATAAATGAAAGTAGAAGATATCTTCTCGCCTGAGTGAAAACCATTTCTAGGCAAAAGCATTTAATAAAATATGTAAATATTTTGTGCTTAATGAGAAAGATGTCTTATATAAGATATCTTTTTTATTTATTTACTATTTATATACGGAGGCTAACATAGCAATAAAAATAAAAAGAAGATACCAAGGTAGAGTTAGAGACCAACACATTGATTATATTAATGAATCAATTAGAGCTAAAGAATTATTAGTGATTAATCATGATGGCACAAAGTTGGGTGTAATGTCTAAAAGCGACGCTTTAAATAAAGCTGATGAAGCGGAACTAGACCTTGTTTTGATTTCTGACAAAGGAGAAATTGCTGTAGCAAAAATTATTGACTATGGTAAATTTAAATTTGAAAGAAAGAAAAAAGAATCTGAAATAAAGAAAAATCAAAAAAATGCAGAAATGAAAGAAATCAGATTAAGACCAAATATTGGTCAACATGATCTTGATGTAAAAATTAGAGCTGCAGAAGGCTTTATAAAAAAAGGGCATAGAGTTAAAATTTCTCTTTCATTTAGAGGAAGAGAAATGGCTAATAAAGAAGTTGGATTTGAAACTATGAAAAAATTTCTTGATTCAATAAGTGAACTTGCACAAATAGATAAGCCCGCTAAACTTAACGGAAGATTTCTTGACGCTTATATTTCAAGTGCTAAGAAATAATTATTTGTAAAATATGAAAAATAAAGAAACTATTAAAAAATTTTTTAAAGTAAATGAGGATGTAAAAAATATTAATCTCATAGGAAGAATGGGAGCTTTAACCAATATGTTTTTTGCTCTTTTAGGAGTTATACTTTATTCATTAATTCTTTGACTTCCATATATTTCTCAATGGGTAAATTCTAGGGTAACACCTGGCGAAAAAGATTTGATAAATATTATAGCTATAATAACATTAGTTTTTGCTCCAATAACTTTTATTGCAAATTGAAGACATTATTTTGGTGTGCATAATAAATATATCGCAGGAATATTAGGAATCTTCTTTTCTGGAGTATTATTAGTTTTTTTAGCTGGTGGAATAATTGGAGGAATTATGGTTTTATCCGGAACCAATAATAAGTTTAAACCTTCACACATAAAACATGTTATTAAGAATAGAAATTTTATGAAAGCAGGGGCCATATCAAGTATGGCATTAGGACTGTTTTTCATGGGTTTTTTTGGAATTCTAACAATAGAGTGAATAATTAAATGAGAAACTTTTTCTAGTACTTTGTGAGAAAGAATATTATTTATAATGATTTCTTCTATTTTTACAATAGGATCATTGATTACAATAATTACCAATTTTATATATTTTAAATTTGATAAAAATAAAATTTTAGCAGGAGTGTTTGGAATTTTATTTGGAGGTTTTATCGGCGGAATAATGGTTTTAACAACTGACGAAGATAAAATAAATGTAACAAAAAAAGGAGAAAATAATGCCTAAAATGAAAAGCAAAAGTTCTGTAACAAAAAGAATGAGAAGAACTAAAACTGGAAAAATAAAACGTAATTCAGCAAAAACATCACATTTGTTTGCAAACAAATCAACTAAATCAAAAAGACAAAGTAGAAAAGCTTCATATCTTAAAAAAGGTGATGTAAATAGATATAAAGATGTTATGTAACAGATAAGGAAAAAGAATGGCAAGAGTAAAAAGCGCAGTCCAAAAAAGAAATAGACATAAAAAAATTCTTAAACAAGCTAAAGGATATTTCGGACACAAACATATTGGTTTTAGAACAGCACAAGAACAAGTAAAAAAATCAAGAGAATACGCATTTAGAGATAGAAAACAAGTTAAAAGAGAAATGAGAAGGCTTTGAATTAAAAGAATTAATGCCGGAACTAGAATCTATGGAATGTCATATTCAACATTCATGAACGGTCTTAAAAAAGCAAATATTGAAATAAATAGAAAAATGCTTGCAGATATCGCTTTAAATGATATTGAACAATTTAGTTTATTAGTGGAAGACGCAAAAAAAGCACTAAATAAACAAATTAAAACTCAAGATGTAGTTGTTGAAAAACTTGAAAATAAAACTGAAAAAGCTGTAGATAAAAAAGCAGAATAGTTTTAAATATATATTTTTAAAAAAACCACTAAGTGGTTTTTTATTATGCAAAAAATATCTACATTTTATAACTTTTTTACAATGAACATAGTAATTATTTACTATAAAAGTATAATAATAAAGAATGGAGATTGTATGGAAAAAGTAAATAAAGTGTTATTAGAAGACGCAATTAAATATTCAAATCTTAATGGAATTTCAGGACATGAAGAAACAATTGCAAGCGAAATTAAAAATGACCTTAAAGATGTGAAAGGACTTAAATTTGAAAGAGATAATTTAGGTTCTTTAGCAGTTATAAAAAAATCAAAAACTAAAAATGCACCTGTAATTTCATTTACAGCACATATGGATGAAGTTGGATTTTTAGTAACATCTATTGATGATAATGGATTTATTAGATTTACACCTATCGGTGGTTGATGAGGCCATGTTGTTTTAGCGCAAAAAATGCTGATAACTACTAATGATAATAAAAAATATATTGGTGTTGTTGGTTCTAAACCACCACATGTAATAACAAGAGAGGAAGCACAAAAGGTTCTTAAAATTGATTCAATGTTTATTGATTTAGGAATGACTTCTAAAAAGGATGTTATGAAGTTAGGGATACAACCTGGTAATATGATAACTCCTTATCAAGATAGTGCTTTTCAAACACCAAATCCTTATAGATTAATTGGTAAAGCATACGATAACAGAATATCAATTATTGCAGGATTAGAAATAATGAGACAAGTTTCTGAATTAGATGATCTAGAAACTGATGTTATTTTTGTAGCTTCTACACAAGAAGAAGTTGGATTAAGAGGGGCAAGAACATCATCATATAAGTGAACTCCAGATATCGCTTTTGCAATTGATGTAACAATAGGAAATGGGACACCAGGTTTACCTCCTAAAGATACTAAGTTAGGTAGCGGGGTTGCATTGTCAATGTTTGATGCATCAATTATCGGGAATAAATTTTTGTTTAATTCTGTAGAAGAAGTTGCTAAAAAAGAAAAAATTAAATATACTTATGATGGACTTTCTATGGGTGGAACAGATGCTGGTGCTATTCATTTAACAAAAGAAGGTGTTATGACTATGACAATTTCAATACCTTCAAGATATATGCATTCACATATATCAATGATTGATTTGAGCGATGTACAAGAAACTATAAAACTTATGATTGGATATATTAAAAACTTTAATCAAGATAAATTAGAAAGCATGAAATACAAATAATGAGTTTTAAATTAAAAGAAAACGAAAAATATATCTTTGCAACAGATTTAGATGGAACATTTTTAGTGGATTTTAATGGTTCACTACATGTTGATGCATTTGAAGCCGTAAAAAAAATAAAAGATAATGGACATTATTTTGTGGTTGCGACTGGAAGGTCTGCATGATGAACAGATCCTTTGCAAAAACAATTAAATTCAGAAGATGCTTCAATTCATTTTGCTGGGGCGATAGTTCATCATAGACATAATGAACAATTTGATGAATATAGAACTTCTTTAGAAAAAGATTTAATTAAAAATATGTTTAAAGAGTTAGATATTTGAGAAATAGCTGAAAAAGTTCAAGCTGTAGGTAGAAAAAATCATGCATATTGACATAAAGGTGATGATTTAAATAAATTATTTTTTAATTGCTATGAGTTGATAATTGCATTTGATAATCGTAAAATTACAAACGAAGAATTTACAAACAGAATTAAAAAAGTTATAGGCAATAATTTTATTATAAGAACATGGTCATTTGATTCAAATCCTTATGAATCACAATTGGTCATCTCACCAAAAGAAACTAATAAAGCTAAGGCTTTAATGAAGATATCAAAATATTATAAAGTTCCACAATCAAATGTTATTTATTTTGGTGATAATGTTAATGATTTAGAAGCACTAAAATGAGCAGGTTATTCATTTGCACCAGCAAACGCACAAAAAATAGCTAAAGATGCTGCTGATGAAGTATTGGAACTAACAAATAATGAAGGAGCAGTTCCTAAAAAAATAATTGAATTGCTAAGTTAATAAATATGGGGCCAATTTTTTCAAGAAATAATCAATATATCAAAAATATATTAAAATTAACTTCAAAAAGAAATATTCTTGAAGCTGGTCTTTTTCTTGTGGAAGGTAAAAATTTAATTAATGAAGCTATAAATGCTGAAATTATTGAAAACTTATTAATTACTTCGGATGAATTATATGATGACTTTCCTGGCGAAAAAACTTTAGTTGGTAAGGATATAATTCATAAACTATCATTCAATAAAAGTAATGAAGGTGCTATAGCTGTTTGTAAATACGAACCTATATCAGTTAATTTAGAATTAGTAAATAGAATTGTTATTTTAGAAAATGTTAATAATCCAGGAAATTTAGGAACGATAATCAGAACAGCTTTAGCATTTGGGTTTGATGCTGTTGTAACATTAGGTGAATCAGTTTTTGCTTACAATGATAAAGTTATTCGTGCGTCACAAGGTGCATTATTTAAAATACCAGTCATGCAATTAAAAAAATTTAATAATCATTTGCGTGAATTCAAATGTTATAAATTCGTTTTATCTGAAGATGCTATTGAAGTTAATAAGATAGATATTGAGGATAAAAAGGTTGCGTTAGTTTTTGGAAACGAAGCTAATGGTATTACAGACTTTTTAAAAAATGAATTAAAAGGAATTGATGTAAAAATAAATATAAAAAATTTAGATTCCTTAAATTTAGCTATTTCAGCAGGAATAGCTATGGAAAAATTTAGTAAATGAAATAATAAATAATACATGTATTTTAATACTTGTCTTATTTTTTTAAATAACTTTTAAACGTTTAAAATAATAAAGATTTGAATATTTTTAAAAGTAAACGCAAGCAAAGTAGTATCATTTAGAGTAAGGGAAAGTGAAAAAAATATGGCAAAAATAATAAACCAAAAAGAATTTTTAGAAATATCTAAAACAGATGATTTATTAATTATTGATTTTTTTGCTGAGTGATGTGGAGCTTGTAAAATGTTAGCTCCTGAATATGAAAAGTTTGGAAAAAATAATCCAGAACTTAACTTAGCTAAAGTGGATATAGATAAAGAATCTGAATTAGCCTTGAATTTTAATATTAGAGGTGTTCCAACAATTGTTGCTTTTAAAAATGGAAAAGAAATTAAAAGGATTACAGGGTATCAAACAGAAAGTGCGTTAAAAGATTTTTTAGACGGAATAAAATAGGATATGTTAGAAAAAATAAATTTGATTATTAATGACTTACAAAAGGAAATAATAAATGTTAAGGATTTAGAAGAATTAAAGCAAGTTAAGGCTAAGTATTTATCTAAATCTGTTTTTTATAGTGAACTTAAAACTTTAATTAAAACTTCTGATAACAAACAAGAAGTTGGTAAATGAATTCAGACCTATGCACAAGGTATTAATAAAATTTTAAATGACAAAAAAAATGAATTAGAAAATTCATTCTTTTTAGAAGAAATAGAAAATCCAATCAATAATAATGATAGATTGAAGCTAGATAAAAAAAGTGGGGCAATCCATCCGTTAACAGCAATTACAAAAGATGTTATTAAGTTTTTTGATAATTTATACTATCATTATTCACATAGTATTGAATTAGAAATAGAAAAATATAATTTTGATATTCTAAATCTTGGTAAAGATCATCCATCAAGAGAGATGCAAGATACGTTTTATTTAAAAGGTGGAAAATTATTAAGATCACAAGCAACAAATATGACTGCTAGAGAGTTGGAAAACTTAGATGTTAAAACAAAAACATTTAGTTCATATTCAGTTGGCCCAGTATTTAGAAACGACACCAATGATGCAACACATTCATTTCAATTTAATCAAGTTGATATTTTTAATATTGGTAATGATATGAATATATCTAATTTAAAATGGACATTGAATGAATTAATGAGAAACTTATTTGGTAAATCACTTTTAACAAGATATAGACCATCATATTTTCCGTTTACAGAGCCATCTTATGAAGTTGATTTAGAATGTCCAAGCTGTGCTTCTGCGAATGAAAGATGTCATGTTTGTTCGCAAACTGGATGAATCGAAATTTTAGGTTCAGGGATGTTGGCACCAAGTGTTATTAAAAATGCTGGTAAAGATATTGATTCATTTCAAGGATGAGCTGCAGGAATAGGAATTGAAAGAGTTGCGATGATAAAATGAAATATTAATGATATAAGAAATTTTTATACTAATGATATTGATTTTTTATCAACTTATGATAAAGGGAGTGATAGATAATGAAATTTATTATTAATGAATTAAATAAATATGTCAATATTAAAGATAAAAATATTGATGAACTTATTGATATCTTTACATCACTTTCTTTTGAAGTTGAAGAAGTTCTTAATGCTTCAAATGTTGAAGGAGTTAAATTAACAAAAGTTTTAGATTGTATTAAACATCCAAATGCAGATACACTAAGTTATTTAAAAACTGAAATCGAAGGTGTTAGAAGAGAAGTTGTTTGTGGAGGAGAAAATATCAAAACTGACCAAGTTGTTGCCCATGCAATTCCTGGCGCAAAAGTTGGCCCGGTAACAATGGAACCTAAAGAACTTCGTGGTATTAAATCTGAAGGAATGATCCTTTCTATAAATGAAATTTTAAATATAACAAAAGATGTAGTTGAAGATTCTGAAAAAGAAAATATTTATGTTTTTGATGATGAAACAGACTTAACACAAGATGTTAATGTTTTATTAGATGTAGAAGGTCAAGTTTTTGATTTATCAATTTTACCAGATAGACAATATGCATCTTCATACTTTGCAATGGCTAGAGAAGTTGCTGCTTTTATTGATAGAGACTTTAATTGAAATATTGATGAAGTAGAAAGAATTGGAAAAACTGAAGTTGATATATCATTGGGGGAAAAAGCTAATTCTTTATTTGCGACTGATGTAAAACTACAAGAATCAAAAACGCCGTTTTATATTAAAAAAGTTCTTTATTTTGCAGGTATAAAACCAAAAAATACAATTGAAGATATTGTTGCTTATGTAATGTTAGTTACTGGTTCAGTTACTTATGTAATGGATAGAAGTAATAATTTAAAATTAAATAATAGACATTTAAATGATATTGATTTATTTGAATCATCACCAATACAAACATCAAATAAGGATGCAATGTTTGTAACGCCATCTTCATCATTAAGAACAAATTTTATTAATGAAAAAAATATTAATTTAATTTATGGTGCTAAAAATATAAAAGGCACAACAACAGAGATGGCTGAATTATCTTCTAAGTTAATTATTGCGCTTGCAAAAGATGCAAATTATTTAGTAGAGGCTTCTACAACTAAATCAGAAACTAAAGAAAATACAAAAACATTTGAAATAACTAATGATTATATAAATTCATATTTAGGACAAGATATAAATCTTAGCGATATTGATAAAAAACTTGCTAAAATAGGAATTACTAAAGAAGGAGATGTTTATAAGATTCCTTCTTATAGAAGTGATATTAATTATAAAGCAGATGTTATTGAAGAAATTTTAAGATTTTATGGAATCGAAAATATAACACCTAAATCACACTCTAATCTTAAAAAAGAAGAATTATTTGAACCTCACAAGAATGCGTTAGTAAAAATTACTGATGAATTAATACAATATGGTTTATTTGAGGCAAAAACATATCAATTAATCACTAATGAATTATCAAAAAAATACAATGTTTGAAATATTGATGAGTCAGTGCAATTGCGTGATGATTATTCAATAGAATATAATACTTTACAAAATTCATTATTATATGGCTTGGTTGATGTTTTTGTAACAAATCATAAAAAAGATAAAAAGGATATAAGATTATTTGAAATATCAAATGTTTATCATGATCAAAAACCAATATTTACAATTGGGATATTACATGATGAATTTATTTATCAAGAAAACCCAATTCTTGGAACAAAAGAGTTGGTTATAAAAACTTTAGAAGCAATTGATATAAATATTGAAGATATTAAATTTACAGATTATAAAAATGATATATTTAACCCATATATATGTTCAAAAATATTGGTTAAAGAAAAGGAAATAGGAATTATTGGTGAAATACATCCATCAATTTTAAGAGAAAATAAACTAATCAGGTTAGATAAAATAAAAGCTAAATTATTTTATGCTGAATTACAGTTGGAAAAGATTTTAAATGACTAAAATAAAAACGACAAATTTAAATCCTTTAGAAACATCAAATAAACATCAAGAAATGATTGACCATCAGTTTGATACTGGTAAAGTTTGAAAAGTAATGTTAAAAGTTGCTGGGCCAATTATTATATTGATGCTTTTTAATTCTGCATATTTATTTATTGATTCCTTAATGTCAACCACACTTACTCATTATGGTACTCAAAATGGAACAAAATTAGATGGTGGGACATCCATCGGATTGATTTTTCCTTTAATGAACATTTTATTTGCTTTAGTTGTAAGTATAGCTATTGGGACTGGATATATTTATACAAAAAGTATAGCGGAAAGAAATAGAGAAATAGCCAGTAGGTCTATTGGCCAATCATTCACATTAATTATTATTGTTGGAATAGCTGTTGTTATTTTTACTGCTGCTGTAGGATATCCATATCTTTTAACAGTTTCTGGAAACTGGACTTCAAAAACATGAGGTGAATATACTACTAAAATGACTTTAGATGGTTATGAATATATGATTGTATTAGCGATATCATTTATTCCTATGACTATCCAAAATACTATTATTAGAGGTCTTAGAGGCGAAGGTAAAGCTTTACTACCAAGTATTATCCCAATATTAACTTTACCTATTAATATAGGGCTTGATTATTTATTTATGAGTAACAAATTTATCGGAACAGGAATTGTAGGGGCTGGAATTGCGACATTTATAGCTTCTATTTTGGGAGCGACTGCATGTTTTATTTATGCAATATATTGCCGTCGTAACGGTGAATTTTCTATGCGGTTAAATTTATCTAATTTTAAATTAGATAAATCATTAATAAAACTAAATTGAAAATATGGATTTGGTTCTCTTTTTAGAAGAGTGTTTAATGGTTTTTCAATTATTATTTTATCTGCATTTGTTGGTAATTTAGCAATAGCTGGCGCACCTGATGTTCCTGTTTGAACAAAAGTTTGAACAATGATTACTAGATGTACAAATATGGGATCAATGGTCGCCTTAGGGATAGGGCAAGGTATGTCTATGTTAGTTACATACTATTGACACTCAAAACAATATGAAAAGGCAAAACAAACAACTAAACTTGGACTGATAAGTATTGTTATATCTTCATTTTTAGTGGCAACTATTTTACTTGCCTTATCACCTCTGCTATTTGGAGAAAATGCATATAACATCGAAAAACAATATCATGGATTATTTGATAATCCAATCGGATTTTCATATGTACTAGCAATTATTTATTTAATTCCGATGTCAATTCAAATGGGACCTTTATTTATTTATTCAGGAATGAAATCACCTCATTTGAATTTTAGACACACTACTATTTTTAATTTGTCACTTATTATTTTTTCATCAATTTTTTTCATTGCAGAATTAATTACTAAGAGACCAATATTATTATTTTGAGGAATAGCCTTTGGTTCAATTTTAGGATTTATATTAATATCACTATTCTTTAAAAAAAGATACAAAGTATTATTCAAAACTAATATATAATTATTTAGATTTATATTTTTTAAGATATATTTGAAAATAAAATTAAGGAGAGAAAATGCCAGTACCATTTAGAAGAACTTCAAAAACTAGAAAAGCAAAAAGAAGAACTCATCAAAGAGCTGTAATTCCAACAACATTAATGTGTGAAAATTGTGGGTCAAATATAAAACCACATACTGTTTGTAAAAAATGCGGCTTTTATAAAGGGAAACAAGTTATAAAAACAAAAGATGATAATTAATTCGTCAAATGCCTTACATAAAAGAACTGAAAGAATTTTCTTTTTATATAGAAATTATCTCTTTTCTAAATCACTAAACGATTCAGACCAAGAGATTTTTTCTAAAGAGTATTCTTTTGATGAAGAGCAAATATCATTTATTAATGATATCATTGCCAACATTGATACATTAGAGACAAAAATTAAAGAATTCATACCTGAAAGTTGAACTTTAGAAAGATTTAACTATATAGAAAAGGCTATTTTATTAAATGGAATTTCAGAAATAATTATTGCAAAAAACAAATTAGAAATAGTTATAGATGAATCATTAAATTTTGCTAAAAAATATAGTTCAAGTGAAGCTTCTCCGTTAATAAATGCTATTCTTGATAAAATAGGAAAAGATAAAAATGATAGTTTTTTATCAAAGTTAGTATTTAAAAAAATAGGCAAATAAACTAATAAAAAACTAAAACTATCAAAAAAAGTGAGTTAAACTCGCTTTTTTTGTGTAAAAAAGATTTTATTTTTATATATTTTATGTATAATATTGTTGAGAAGTGGGAACAAGTGGGAGAAATAATTCAAAATGATAGGTAATTATAAAAACAAACTTGATGATAAAAACAGACTCACAATACCAGCTAAATTTAGAAATGAATTAGGTTTGATTGTGGTTGTTTCTTATGGTTTCGATAATACCTTAGAATTAAGAACTTCACAATCCTTTAATAGTTGATCACAATCATTAATAAACAAAGGAAATCTTTCTTCTAACGCAAGAAATTTATCAAGAATTATTTTAGGAAATTCATTTGAATTAGAACTAGATAATTCTGGAAGAATATTGCTGCCTAAACAATTAGTTAATTTAATAAAGCTTAACAAAGATGTTGTGCTTATAGGTGTAGGAGATAAAATCGAAATACATCCAGCGGAACAATGAGAAAAGCTTACGTCAGAGCCAAGCCAAATGACAAAATCTCTAGAACAAATGGCTGAAGAATTAAATAAGGAATCTTAATGAAACATTATTCAGTATTAGCGAAAGAATCGCTTAATAACTTGAATATTAAATCAAAAGGTATTTATATTGATTGTACCCTAGGGTTAGGCGGTCATACTAGACTGCTTGCTGAGAAAGTAAAAGATGGAAAAGTTATTGCATTCGAACAAGACTCAATAGTCTTACAAGAAGCAAAAAAGTCCTTATCAGATTTGAATAATATTATTTTTATTAATGATAATTTTGTGAATATAAAAAAAAGAATGAATGAAATCAACATTAGAAAAGTAGATGGTATTTTTTATGATTTAGGAACATCTTACTATCAACTAACAGATGTTAACAGGGGTTTCACATATCATGATAAAGCAAAATTAGATATGCGTATGAATCAAAATCAAGATTTATCCGCTATTAATGTTTTAAATGAATATGATGAAAAAGATCTTTCTGATATTTTTTGAAAATATGGAGATGAAAAAAGGTCAAGACAACTAGCTAAAGCAATAGTAGAATATAGAAAAATAAAACCTATTATATTGAATACAGACTTAAATACAATTATTAAATCTGTAAAAGGGTATTCAAAAGAGAAACACCCTTCAAAAAATATTTACCAAGCAATCAGAATAGAAGTGAATAATGAAATAGGTGTTATTAAAAAATCTCTTGTGCAAGCTACAGACTTACTAAAAAAGAATGGCGTTTTAGCCGTAATAACTTTTCATTCTTTAGAGGATAAAGTTGTTAAAGACATTTTTTGAAAATATAAATCAGATATCGAAATTACACAGTTTGGTAATGAATTTAAATATAAAACCTTAAAAAGCATTTACCCAACAAAAGAAGAGATAGAAATAAACAAAGCATCTAGATCTGCTAAACTAAGAACTTTAATAAAATTAATTGACACAGAATAAGAAGATGAAAAATATTTTAACAATTGAAATTAAAGATAGTAAAACAATTCTTTCACTTACTAAAGTAATAAATGGTGAAAGTAATTTAATGTATCATAAATCTTATTATAATATGAGTAATAATCGTGATTATGATAATGAAATTGTTGTTAAAATAAAAAATGATTTAATTAAAGTTGGATTATTTCACACAATAAATGAAGCCTATTTAACAATCAATACTAAAAAAACAATTGTGCAAACTTTTAAAAAAGAAATAAAATATAACACAAATATTCAAGATGAAAAAAATAATATTATCAACGCTTTAAAAGTAAAATATTCAAGTTTAAAAGTTATTGATTTAATTTTTTCAGATACATCCATGAGTTTAATAAAAAAACAAGTAAATATAACTGTGGAACTTATTGAAAAAAATTATTTAGCTGATATTTTGAAAAAATTTAAATTTGTAGATATTAATTTTACTAAAATAATTCCTACAATAAAAGCTATAGAATCTTCTTCAAAAGTAAATATTAAAAAAGATGAAAAAGTTTTTTCAGTTCTTGTTGAAGAAAAATTTACACAATTAGCAATTGTTGATGATGGTGTTTTAACTTTTTCTTCAAAATGAAATAGTGGATTAAATAATATTTATGAACATATTGCTTCAGCAATGTCAATTGATAAATTTTCAGCAAAAAAACTATTTAAATCATTTGGTTCAATTCCACCAGAAGATGTAATTGATGATAAAGTAGTTCACTCTGTTAAACATGGTAAAGAAATAGAAATATTTACAAAAAAAGATGTTTCCAAATATATAACTGAGATGGTCAATAATATATTTGCAAATGTTAAAACAGAAGTTGATTTAAGAAAAAATAATAAAAAAGTTAAAATTATTTTTAACGGAGAAATTAAATCCTTAGATGGTTTTAAAAAATATGCTAAAAAATCTTTTGCAGAAAAAAATATTGAAAGATTTGGCTCAAAAATAATTGGGCTTAGTAGTGAGACTGAATTTATCACAACAGGAATGTTAAAAAATATTCAAATTGAGAAAACAAAAAATTTTATAGAAACTTATGAAAGACCAAAAATAAGTGTGTTAAACAAATTTAACAGAATGTATAATTATATATAATTTCAAAAAAACAAGGAGGATTAAATGTTTGAAAATTTGCAAAATCATAAAACTAATAATATAAAACATAGCGGACCAGTTATAAAAATAATCGGAGTAGGCGGAGGTGGTTCAAACGCCGTTAACCAAATTTATGCTTCAGGAGAAGCAAAAAATTCAGAGTTTTACGTTTTAAATACCGATCATCAAGCTTTAGATGCATCTCCAGTTCCTAACAAAATTACATTAGGCCCAACTATTACTAAAGGGTTAGGAGCAGGTGCGAAACCTGATGTTGGACAAAAAGCAGCAGAAGAATCTGAAGAACAAATAAAAAGTATAGTAGAAGGCGCAGACCTTGTTTTTGTTACGTCTGGAATGGGTGGAGGAACAGGTTCTGGAGCATCACCTATAGTTGCTAGAGCCGCAAGAGAAGCTGGAGCAATAGTTGTTGCTATAGTAACAACTCCATTCTCATTTGAAGGAGAAGGAAGAACAGCTGCAGCTAAAATATCTTTAAAAGCTCTTAAAGAAGAGGTGGATTCAATTATTATTGTTTCTAATGATAGATTAGCAGCAGAATTAGGTGGAGTAGCCTTTTCTAAAGCGTTTGAATATGCGGACCTAATTTTAAAACAAGCAGTTATAACAATTGCAGATATTATTTCTACAACATCTGTAATTAACTTAGATTTTGCAGATGTTAAAACGGTTCTTAAAGATCAAGGATTAGCATTAATTGGTACAGCTGATGCTGATGGAGAAAATGCATCAATTGATGCAGCCTTAAAAGCAATTAATTCACCAATTTTAGAATCATCAATCGAAGGAGCACAAAAAGCCATTGTAATGGTTATGGGTTCTGAAAGATCATTAACAATTGAAAAAGCTCATGAAGCTATTCAAACTATTCAAGAAGCAGCTAATTCTTCTATCGATATTATTTTCGGAGTAAGAATAGATGAAGCGATTGGTGAAAAAGTTCTTGTTTCAGTTATTGCAACTGGTTTAGAAAAATCAAAAGAATCTAAAGTAATTGATAAAAGAACAGTACCACTACCAATAGCATTGACACAAGAAATGGATATTGAAGCTTATAGAAATAATCCCGATGAAGGAGTAATAACACCTGTTGAAGGAACATCAGAAACACAAGAAAAAGTTTTTGAAGCATTATCATTACTTAATGAAAAAGCAAAAGCTGGAAATGAAGATACTAGTGAAGATGATATTTCTAGTTTGTTAAAATAAGGGAGAAAAATGTTTAATAAAAATAAAATAACTATTGTTATCAATACAGAAAGTTCAAGTTTGATCAATGTAATTCCAAAAACTTTTGATAATTCAAAACTTATAGCTAAAGAATTATTAAGAGGAAATGCAGTTGTTGTTGATCTTCAAGAAATTAAAAGTGTAGAAGCTATTAGATTTATAGATTTTCTTACTGGTGTTTTATTCACAACAGGAGGGGCATTTAAAAAATTATCATCAAAAACATATTTACTTGCACCATCACAAAAAATTCTTGATAAATTTTTAACTCAATTCGAATAATATAAGATATAAATAAAAAAGAGAGCAGAAATAGCACTCTTTTTTATTTATAATTAAGATAAAGAAATTATGGATTATAAAGACACATTATTATTACCAAAAACAAATTTTGAAATGAAAGGAAATCTTAAAGAAAAAGATTTATTTTTTATTAAGCAATGAGAGGAAAATAAACTCTATCAAAAACTTTCAACAAGAGAGGGAGAAGAATTTATTTTACACGATGGGCCACCATATGCTAATGGAAACATTCATGCCGGCCATGCACTTAATAAGATTCTTAAAGATATAATTATTAGAATTAATGCTTTAAAAGGCAAAAAAATTAATTGGAAACCAGGTTGAGATACACATGGTCTTCCAATTGAATTACAAGTTCAAAAAAAATTAAATATTAAATTATCAGAGGTAGGTAAAGAAAAATATTTAGAAGCTTGTAAAAATTATGCAAAAGAACAAGTACAAATTCAACAAAGTCAGTTTCAACAATTGGCTTTGTTAACTGATTTTGATCAAAAATGAATGTCTTTGGATAAAGATTTTGAGGCAAGACAAGTATCTGTCTTTAATAAAATGTTTAATCAAAATTTAATTTATCAAGATTTAAAACCAGTATATTGGTCATGGTCTTCAGAAACCGCTCTAGCAGAAGCTGAAATTGAATATAAAGACATGACTGATAATTCTATTTATGTAATGTTTAAACATGAAGATTCAGATGTTAATTTTGTTATTTGGACCACAACGCCATGAACATTAACAGCTAATGTTGCTATCTCAGTGGGAGAAAGATTTAAATATTCTTTAGTTGAACTAGAAGGTAAAAAATTAATTATCGCTACAGATTTAATTAAATCTTTGGAAACTAAATTAGAAAAAGAATTAAAAATATTAAAAGAAGTAGATATTTCTACATACATTAATAATTATGCTATTAATCCTTTAAATGGGAGAAAATCTAAGATTGTTTATGGTCATCATGTTTCTATTGAAAGTGGAACAGGATTAGTTCATACAGCTGGTGGTCATGGAAATGATGACTACTTAATTGTTAAAAATAATAATTTAGATTTAATAGTTGTTATGGATGCTAAAGGACATATGATTAATTCTAAAGAGTTTGATGGATTATTTTATTTAAAAGCTAATAAAGTAATAATTACAAAATTAGAAGATAATCATTCTTTATTATTTGCAGAAAAAATTAAACACTCTGTGCCGATAGATTGAAGAACAAAAGAACCAGTTGTTTATCGTGCAACCAAACAATGATTTGTATCTATTGATCCTATCAAAGATGAATTAATTAAAGAAATCAAAAAAGTAAAATGAATCCCTAAATGAGGTGAAGATAGATTAACACAAATGACAATAAATAGAAATGATTGATGTATTTCTAGACAAAGACTTTGAGGAGTTCCTATCCCTATAATATATGATGAAAATAATAATCCTATCAAAGATATTAAATTACAAGAAAATATTGAAAATGCATTTATGAAAGATGGCATAATAGCGTGAGAAAAAGTTTCTATCAAAGATCTTTTACCAGCACATATTAAATATAATGAAGCAATGAGAAAAGAAAAGGATATTTTAGATGTTTGATTTGATTCTGGTTCTTCACACGAAATGCTAAATCAAAAACAATCAGATCTTATCTTAGAAGGAAACGATCAATATAGAGGATGGTTTAATTCTTCTTTAATAACTGGATATAGTTCTAAAAAAGAAGCGCCTTATAAAAGAGTTGTTACACATGGGTTTGTTACTGATGGAGAGGGAAATAAAATGTCTAAGTCTATCGGAAATACGATAGATCCAATTAATATTACAACAACATATGGCTCTGATATATTAAGATTATGAGCAGCTTCTTCTGATTATCAAGATAATATTAAAATATCTGAGCAACTTATTAAACAAGTATCTGTTGATTATAGAAAAATAAGAAATACAATCAGATTTATATTGGGTAATATTCATGATTATGATGATAGTAGACCAGAACCAAATTTATTAATTAAATCAGCCCTAAATCACATTAAAAAGGTGTATGAAAATAATTTAAGATTTTTAAGTAAGGATGAATATAATTTTAACTCTGCGATAAAAGCAGTTATGAATGAATTAAATAATGGAGTAATCTCTTATTTATTAGATTACTCAAAAGATTATTTATATGTTTTAGAAGCAAATAATGATGAAAGAAGAATGATTCAATTTGCCTTAAGTGAAGTTTTAAAATATATTTTATATACTATGGCACCATTTATTCCTGTAACGATTGAAGAAGCTTGAAAATCAAACAAAAATAATAATTCTATTTTTGAAACTCAATATCCACAATTTGCATCATTTGATGTAAGTGATATTAATGAATTTATGATTATTAAAAATATCGTTAATAAAGAAATTGAAAAATTAAGAGAGCAAAAAATTATTAATAGTTCCCAACAAACTCATATAATTTTATCTTTACCTAAAGAATTAAATATTTGAGCAGATAACTTGCAAAAATATTTAATGGTAGGTAAATTAGATATTAAAGTTGGAGAATTATCTGCACAAGCTTTAAAATTTGAAGAAGGAATTAAATGCGAAAGATGTTGAAAATTCTTTTCACCAGAGAGAATGAAAGATGGCATTTGTGATATTTGTAAAAATGTTTTAGAAAAAAAATAATTTTATAATAATTTAATAGCAATGAAAAGAAATTTATTGCTAAACGTATTTTTATTTAATATATTAATATTTGTTGTTATATATTTAAAGATTTGATGGCTATTGCCATTAAATCTTTTTTATTTATTTGCGATAGTATATTTATATAATTGAAAAATAATTTTAATTATTCTTATTACTTGTTTTTCTTCGTTTGCATTTAATGTTGACTTTAAATCATCAAAAGTGAATACATCTTTAAATCATACAGCTACAGTTGATAAACTTTATAACTCTAGTGCATTAGTGAAAGAAAATGGTCAAAAATATTGTTTGTTGAAAGTTCATACTGGTTTAGTTAATGGTGACAAAATAAGGTTTGAGTGCAAATATAAAAAAATTAATAATAAAGGATCATTTGATCTTTTTATTAAATCAACACGTGCAATAGGAATAGGATATCCTAAAAAACTGAAAGTCATTCAAAAACATTCTGATTTTAGAAATAATATACATAATAATTTATTAAAATATAATAATAAATATACAAGTTATGCATTAGCTATGCTTTATAAGACACAAACAGATTCAAATATTACTTTGTTTACAAATATTAAAAAAATGGGCGTTTCCTTTTTGTTTGTTATATCTGGTTTTCATATTTCATTGATCTATAATTTTACTAACAAAATTAAGTTTAAAAAATCTAAAACTAATAAACTTAAATTAATTCCCATATTTTTAATCTTGTGTTTTTTATATTTAACATATTTTCCTCCTACAGGGATAAGAGCTTTTTTAACTATTATTCTTTTGAAATTAAATAAAATATCTAAAATAGATTGTTTAAGTATGGTTGCAATAATTTTTTTTATCATAAATCCGTGGATTTTATTATCTAATTCAATGATTTTATCGTTTGGAATTACATATTTTATCTATTTTTTTAGTATTCCATATAAGAAAAATAATTTTAAAAATATATTAATATTACATTTTAGTTGTTTTTTTATATCAATTCCAACTTTAGTAACTTGAAATAATACTATAAATTTATTAACTCCTTTTTTAAGTTTAATAATTACTCCTATAATTTCTTTTTCATATTTTCTTGCAATAATTTTTCTTTTATTTCCCAATTTATGATTTTTAATTAATTATTATTTTATTTTCTTAGATATGATCATTAATATTTTGTCATTATTAATACTAGATATTGATATTGGAATAATAAATCACTATAAACAAATTTATTTAACATCATTAACGGGGATTTATATTTTAAAATTACGCAATAATAACCAAATTTTATTAAATACCTTTATTACTATGGATATTTTATTCATTATAATTAAATTACAATGTTTTATTTAATTAAAAGTAACACTAAATATATTTCTGAAAAAGTTATTGCTCAAGTTATTGCGTCAAAAAAAATCGAAGAAGAAAATACATATATTTTTGATTATGATGAAAAAAACGATTTTGAAAATGCTTTTTTAGAATATCTTTCAATTAATTTTGATAGTCAACCAAAAGCAATAATTATAAAAAATGCTAATTTTTTAAATTTAGTCAAACCAAATAAAGAACATGTTCTTAAATTTGAAAATACAGTTAAACTAAACTCGCCAAATATAATTTTATTTGTTGTTGATAAAATAAATAAAACGGGTAAATTAATTAAAAAATATAAAAATGAATTTGAAATTTTAGAAAAAGATGCTCCTGAAAACAGAGAGTTAATTTCTTTTGTAAATAAATATTTTTCATCAAGAGATATTTCTTTAGAGAACGGTGGAGCAAAAAAAATAGTCGATATGGTTGGAAAGGATTTTGACTTAATTTTTACTGAATTAAATAAATTAGACATCTTATCAGTGGATAATAAAGTCTCTAATAAATTAATAGAAAATACAGTTTTAGATTTTAGTAGAGAAAGGCCTTTTTATTTAGCGTCTAAAGTTCTTACATTAGATATACCTGGAATTAATTATATGATCGAACAATATAGAATTCAAGGTGAGCCATTTTTTTTAGTTAGCGAAAGATTAGCGCTTGAATTTGCAAGAGTTTTAAGATATAAAATACTTTGTGACATGAAAGGTTCAAAAGTTTCAGATAATGAATTATATGAAATGACACAATGAAATATTTGGGGTATAAAAAATTATTATAATTGATCTATGTATTGGAATTCAACAAAAGAAATGAGTGATTTCTTTTATGATGTTATTTTAAATAAAGGTTTTTTTAACTTGCTTGAAAGTAATTATGAAGATCCTTTCAAATTATTGGAGAAATTATTAGTTAATAATATTTTAAAACTAAAAAGCAAAAGAAAAAAGGCGTAGCCTTTTTTATTTTATCTCTATTAAGTGAATTTTAGATTTTAATCTAGCTGCTTTATTTTTATGAAAAACACCAGAAGTAACTGCTTTATCTAATAATTTTATTGCTTTATTAACTGTTTCTACAGTTTTTTCCATTTGTGCTTTTTTCATTGCAGTTTTAATTTCAGATTTAAGTGATTTATTTCTTAAATTTCTTTTGTCATCTTGTTTTTTAGTCTTTATATTTGATTTTATATTTGCCATACAGCTTCCTTTGTTTATCCTATATATTATATATGAAATGGGCTATTTTGGCAATGATATAATTATAATAATTTAACTATGGCAAAAAAACTAAACCTAAATAAATATGCTTTTTTAAATTATCTCAAAGGAGATATTTTTGTTTGGTTAACTTGTAACGATAATTATATAGAGGCTGCTAAAAAATATCCTGAATTAAAGAAAAATACTTTATGGCGATGACAAAAATATGGAGAACAATTAGATGATAAAGAAATTACATATCCCGCTCCTATTTTTGAAGGTGGACTTGTTGGAGAATGAAGCAGAAAGTGAGTTAAATTTCATTATCGTAATTATAAAATTGTGGATTTTGAAAATGAACAAAATGCTAATGAAATAATAATTAAAACAAAAAAATTGTTGAAGTCAGAAAAAAATATCATTATTTTTGAGGCTGGTTTTGAATATAATGATTTTAATATAAGAACAGATATATTGATAAAAACAGAAGATGATGTAAAAATTATTGAGTTAAAAGCTTCTTCATTTCCTAAAAAGTTATATGCTTATGATTTATTTTTTCAAAGAACCTTAATACAAAAGGTTATCCCTGAATCATCAAAATGAACATATAATCTTTTATTAATAAATAGTGAATTTATTAATGATAAAAAAATGAGTAGCATTGAGAAAGGTGGAAAAGTATTTATTGAAACACCTATTTATTCACATTCAAAATCTAAACCTGGAGAAAAAAAAGGTATAAAATGAACAATAAGACAACAATTGTTATCGATGGGTCTTTTACCAGGAGAAAATATATATGGCTTTGTTCCTAGTAAAAACTTTGCACAACTAAAATACTTTTTTTTAGAACCAGAACAAGAAATATTAAGTAAAAATTTTGATTTAATTCTAGAAAAAATAAAAAATATACAAGAAAGTGATGAGATACCTTCAATAATACTTGAACCAAGAAATTTTGAAGGTATGGAATCAGATTATTTGACTTGAGTAGAACAAAGAGCAGGGTTACCAAAAGAAAACTCCATATTTGAATTTAATGGCACTGCTTTGAGAATAAATAAAAAACTTGATCTTTACAAAAATGAAATATTATCTATAGATGAAACACCTATTACTAAAATTCTTCCTAAAAGGATTTTAGAAGGTATCGTAGTAAAAGATGAACAAGATACAAAAAAATATATAGATATATTAGAAAGTGGAGATTCTAGTTTAGTAAACGGTTGGATTGGAGTTATTCAAAAACATTTCCACGATAAAGAAGAAACTTTTATAAATAAAAAAGGAATATTAAAAGAGTTAAACAAATATAAACAAGCCCCTATATATATGTATGATTTTGAAACTGCAAACCTTGCTATTCCATTAGTGGACACAGGGGTTCCATTTCAACAAATACCATATCAATATTCAGTGCATATAATAACAGATCCAAATGATTATGATTTTATGACGATGAAAAATATAAAACATTTGGAATGACTCGCAACAGATAAAGAAACATTTGTGCAAGATTTTTGAAAATCATTAGCTAATGTTTTTTTAGAAAATGGCGATGGTATTTATGTTTCTTGGAATAAAAGTTTTGAAAAAACAATAATAAGAGATATGAATACTGAAGGACTATTAGATGAACAAATTGAAATCATGCATAAAGTCCATGATGAAACTATAGATCTTCTAGATTCATTTAGTGCACCATATTATTATCACAAAGATTTTAAGGGTAGTTCATCTATTAAAAAAGTAGGGCCACACTTTGAAAAAACAATTAGATATGACCAACTTAATAATGTTCAAAAAGGTGACCAATCAGCACTCTATGCTAAAAAATGATTAACAGGTAAAATTACAGAGAATGATTGAAAAGAAATTAGAAGTGATATGTTAATATATTGTGAGTATGACACATTATTAATGGTGGCAATCTTACAAAGATTACAAGAAAAGAGGATAAAATAATGAAAGCAGCATTTTTAGGAACACCAAATATTGGAGCGCAAGCATTGCAATCTTTAATTAATGCAAAAATAGAAGTAGTGGCAGTAGTTACATTACCAGATAAAAAAATAGGACGTTCACATTCAGAAACACAAGCAACACCAGTGGCGTTGCTTGCTAAAAAAAATAAAATACCGATTATAAAAACTAATTCTATTAATAAAGATATTGATCAATTAAAAGAATATGATTTTGAATATATGATAACTTGTGCTTTTGGCCAATTTTTATCCGATGATGTTTTAAATTTACCAACTAAAAAAGCATTAAACGTTCATGGTTCATTATTGCCAGAAGGAAGAGGTGGCGCTCCTATTCATTGGGCAATAATTAAAGGTAAAAAAGTTACTGGAATTACAATTATGGAAATGGTTTCTAAAATGGACGCTGGTGATTACTACTCTCAATATAAAATTGATATTGATAAAAATGATACAACTGATATTTTATTTGAAAAGATGTCTGCATTAATACTTGAAAAAACTGGTGATAGTATTAAAGAAATTGATAATGGAATGAAACCTACTAAGCAAGATGAAAATAAAGTATCTTTTTGGATGAACATAAAAAAAGAAGATGCAAAAATAAATTTTAATCAAAACGTTAATGATGTTTATAATCAAATTAGAGGTTTAACATCAAAACCTGGGGCATGAACCACTATTAATGAAAGAATAGTTAAAGTTCATGCTGCAGAAGTTGTTGATGAAATTAACACCGGAAGTAAACCGGGCACAATACTTGATTTAAATAAAAATGGTGCTTTAGTACAAACAAAACAAGGTATTATTAATATAGTGGAAATAACATTAGATGGTAAGAAAAAAAACACTATTGCAAATTTAATAAATAGTTCTTACTTTAAAGTAAATGATATTTTTTCTTAATAAGGAATAACTTTAATGAAAAAAGAAAACATTAGAAATTTTTCAATAATCGCACATATTGATCATGGTAAGTCAACTCTGGCTGACCGTATTTTAGAAATGTCACATTCTGTTGAACATAGAAATATGAAAGCGCAATTACTTGATACAATGGATCTTGAAAGAGAAAGAGGCATTACAATTAAATTAAATGCTGTGCAAGTCAAATATAAAAGAGGGAATGAAGAGTATATTCTTAATTTAATCGATACTCCGGGTCATGTTGATTTTACTTATGAAGTTTCAAGATCTCTTGCGGCTTCTGAAGGGGCGATTTTATTAGTAGATTCAACACAAGGTGTTCAACCACAAACGATTGCAAATATGTATTTAGCTTTAGAAAATAATTTAGTTATTATACCTGTAATTAATAAGGTAGATATGGATGCTTCTGATGTAGAACAAACTAAGAAAGATATTTATGATACATTAGGAATTGATGCGAGCAATGCTCCATTAATATCTGCTAAAACTGGTTTAAATGTAGAACAAGTATTTGATCAAATTATTGATCTAATTCCATACCCGAAAGAAGCTAATGATGATGCTCCATTAAGAGCATTAGTTTTTGATTCATATTATGATGCATATAAAGGGATTGTTATTTTTGTAAGGCTTGAACAAGGTACTTTAAGAAAAGGTGATAAATTAAGATTTATTCAATCTGAAAAAGAAATTGAAGTTATTTCTGTTGGTGTTAATACACCTAATGAGATTGAAACCAGTTATTTAGAATCTGGAGAAACAGGTTGAGTAGTTACGAATGTAAAAGATATCAAACATATTGCCATAGGTGATACAATAACTCACATTGATGAAGAAAACATTGAACCACTACCAGGATATAAACCATCTAAACCTATGGTTTTTTCTGGTTTTTATCCTATTGATACAGAAAAATTTCAAAGACTTGAAGATGCTTTAGAAAAAATTTCTTTATCAGATTCTTCTTTAGAATTTATTAAAGAAACTTCACAAGCTTTAGGATTTGGTTTTAGAATAGGTTTCTTAGGGCTTTTACATATGGAAATTATTCAAGAAAGAATTCAAAGAGAATTTGATATTGCAATAATAGCAACTGCTCCATCCGTTATTTATAAGATTAATAAGACTAATAAAAAAATTATTTATGTGCAAAATCCTGCAGATTTTCCAGATAAATCAGAAATTATTTCTATCGAAGAGCCTTATGTAAGAATGTCTGTGTTTTCACCGCAAGAATATGTCGGTAAATTAATGGAATACATTCATAGTAGAAGAGGTATTTATATTGAAATGGAAACATTATCTAATAAAATGAATACATTAATTTATGAAATTCCAATGGCCGAAATTGTGTTTGATTTTTTTAATGCGATTAAATCAATTTCTAAAGGATATGCTTCATTTGATTACTCACAAATTGGTTATAGAGTGGGTAATTTAGTTAAAATGGAAATATTAGTAGGAGGAGACTCTGTCGATGCTTTATCAATCATTGTTGAAAAAAGTAAGGCTTATTATGCTGGCAGAAATATTTGTTTAAAGCTTAAAGATATTATTCCAAGGCAAAACTTTGAAATAGCAGTTCAAGCTGCTATTGGTGGCAAAATTATTTCAAGAGAAACAATTAAAGCTTATAGAAAAGATGTTACTGCGGGATTATATGGTGGAGATATTTCAAGAAAGAAAAAAGTATTGGCTAAGCAAAAAAAAGGAAAGAAAAAAATGAAAAGAATTGGGAAGGTTGAAATCCCACAAGAAGCTTTTGTTTCAATTTTAAAAACAGATAATAATAAGTAATATATAATATAATTAACATAATTAGAAAAAATAATAAGATATGAGTGCAGAGTTTTGATCAGTAGATATGTTTACACACGGAAGTTTTTATTTAGGAACTTTATTTTTATCTATTCTTGCTTATTTAATAGGATCAATGAATGCTGGGCAAATACTTTCTTTGTTTGGAGATAAAAACTTAGGACAAGAAGGAACTAAAAATTATGGTGCTACAAATGCAGGGCGTACATATGGGAAAAAAGCTTTTGCATTAGTATTTATTTTTGATACAGTAAAAGCATTATTTACTGCTGTTGTTTTAACACTTGTTGTTCAAATTGGACCTAGTCATTTAAAAAATGGCGGAAAAAATTCTATATTTTATTATGCTTCTATTCCAATTGCAATGATTTTTGTTGTTGTCGGCCATTCTTGACCTTTATATTTTAACTTTAAAGGTGGGAAGGGAGTTTCAACAGCATTTGGAACTGCACTTTCAATAAATTGAGCATTTGCATTAATTGGAATTTTAGTATTTTTATTTATAATCTTAACATTTAAAAAAGTTTCTTTAGGTTCGTTAATTGGAACATTAGTAGGATCATCATTAATTTTAATCTTTCAATACTTCTTTCCACCATTTTTAGTCTTAAAATGATCATATTCATGAACCACTATGATTAGTGCTATTTGTTTATGTTTATTAGTGACAATAAGACATAAAAGCAATATCCAAAGATTAATTAGTAATGAAGAATCAAAAATAAAAACAAACGTAAATGTTAGCAGAAAAAAATAACTTTAAAATTAATAATAATACAGATTGAAATAAACTAGAAAATATTTCAAATCTTGATAAAGCATTAATAGACATTTCTAATAATGCTTACTTTGGTTATCGTGCAATGGAGAAAGGGGCTAAGTTTATCGTTTATGATCCAACATTAATTGATTCGTTAGTTAGAATAGTAAAAAACTCTAAAAAATTTAAGGATGTTATACACGTTTTAATTTTAAATTCTGATAACTTAGGCTATGAAAGTACAAAGAGTAATGAATCATTCTTAAAAGAGGCTACAAGGCTTTTACAAGACATTTTAGATATAAATCCCTTACTCTGTATAGATTTTAAAATTAAAACTGGCTCTGATAGTAATGATAAAATCATTAAGAATATTTTAAAAAAAATATATAAAAATTAAATTAACTAAAAGTTAATTTAATTTTTTATATATCCACCTATTCTGTTATTTTATCTTGATTTTTACGAGAACGTAAATATAAGAAAACAATTAACCCTCCAGTTAATAACCAAGGTATAATAACAGCAGTTATTACAATAGCAAGTGATTTTTTATTATAAAAATTTAAATCTTTAATATTTATAGATAAATGTTGGTCTCTATTACTAACATATTCTATCTGATCTAAATCATTATCTTTGTATTTTGCTGTAAATAAAATATCTTGTTTTCCATCACCAAGTCCATCTATAACTACGTTTTTTAATCCAAATTCGGATATTCCTTCTTTTACATCCATTTTTTTATTAATAAATTTATCATAATCATCAAATTTTGAATATACATATAAACCAAGTAATTCATCTTTAGATGCATTATCATCAGTTATGGTTAATTTAGCTTTTGCTTCATGACGACTTGTTTGGCGAAGTTTATCAACATGTAGTAAAACATGGGAACCTTCTTTTTTTCTATCATTTGATAAAATTTGTTGGTTCTGAATATTATGATTTATGAATGTTTTGTTTGAAATATTTATTGATATAAGATTTAAGGCGGTAACTACAAAAGTAATTAAAAAAATAATCAATATTTTTGTCTTTTTCATTTAATATTTTTATTTTGCCCATACATTTTTATTATATTATAATAGAGGTTAATTTATTACAAATTAAATTTAATATATATACATTTAATGCAATTTTATCCAATAATAAAAAGTATTTTAGTTTTTAATTAGCATTTGACTTTTCATCTAAATATAATTATTCTTTATCTAGAATTAAATATTTTTTTATTATATTTTTTAATTCATTTTCTTTATTTGGAGTGTGGGCTTCATAAGACAAAGCAATAGTAGGAAATGATTTTCTTTTATCTAAAATAGCTAATTTAAATTCATTCATCAATCTTTCTTCCAAATCGGCATGATTTCATTCATACGCACCAAGTCTTGCCTCAATTTCTTGAAAAACTATTTGATCTATCTTTTTATTAATTCTCATTCTCGGAGCAATTCCAACAGTTATGCATATAAAAACAAATAAAATCAACAATAAAATAAATAAAACTATCATTATTCTCCTTAAATAAAAACAATATTGTTTATATTATATAAGGAACTTTTATTGATGTTGTTTATGCATAATATATAGTATATACTCAGTATGGATTATAAATATTTTTGTATAGATAAATAAAAAACACCTCAAAGGCGTTTTTTATTTATTAAAATTTTTCTTTTATATCTACTTAACTTGTTTGATTATTTTATTTTTTTACAAGTTATCTAACTAAATAAGATTTTATATTATTCTTCTATTTACTCTTTATTATTTTTACGTGAACGCCAATATAAAAAGCTACCTAATCCACCAACTAAAGCTCAAGGTATAATAATTGCAATCAATATAACAGCAAGTGAATTTTTGCTAATATCATTCATCTCTTTAATATTTATAGATAAATGTTGATCTCAATCACCAATATATTCTATTTGTCCAGAATCACTATCCATATATTTTGCTGTAAATAAAATATCTTGTTCTCCTTGAATCATTCCATTTATAGTGACATGTTTTAAACCAAATTCTGAGGTTCCTTCTTTTACATCCATTTTTTTCTCAATAAATTTATCATAACTAATTTTAGAAAATACATATAAACCAAGTAACTTATCTTTAGATGAATGAGTATCACTTATATTTACTTTAGCTTTAGCTTCATTTGGACCTGTTTGGTGAAGATGATTAGCATATAACAAAATATGAGGACCATCTTTTGTCTGTTCTTTTAATAACATTTCCTGGTTCTTAATATTATGATTTATAAATGATGTGTTTGAAATATGTATTGATATAAGATTTAAGGCAGTAATTACAAAAGCAATTAAAAAAATAATCAATATTTTTGTTTTTTTCATTTAATATTTGCATTTTGCCCATACATTTTTATTATATTATTAATATCAATAAATTATTACCTATGTTTTACTGATATATATACTATTGTTTTTATCGTTTTTATTTCAATAGTTATTTTTTTAAGATATTTTAAATAATGATTAATGTTCAGTGTTAAAAAATCAGGTTTATGAAAATTATATCTATAATTAATATGACATTTAAAGGGAATATTTCCATCATTTATTTTGTATATTCACTATCTCTTTGGTTATTAGATAACCCTTATTTTTTTATTTTTAAGTTTTATTTTTTTACTTCTTCCCTCATATCTTCATCATCTTCTATAAGATAAATTAATTAATATTCATCAACGTTTTTATTGATGATAACTTTTTTAAAATATGCCATGGTATTTCCTTTAGTGGCAAAATTATTATTTACTGTACTTATAGATGTTCTATTTTTATTATATTTGTAACACTAAATATCTATCTTTATAAAAGATATAAGTACATACTCACCATAGATATATATCTTATATTAGGTGAAAAGATCATGATGATGGTTAATTTAGGAGTGGGGTAATTATAGTGGTTTAATAAAAAAACACCTTAAGGTGTTTTTATTTATATTTATTAACGGCTTCTTCTATATTTACTTAAATTGTTTGAATGTTTTGCTTTTTTAATAAGTCATATAGTAATTAAAATAATTATAATTGCAGTTGCACTACCACCGCTGGCAGCTCCTATAATAATTTTTTGAGTTGGTGATAACCATTTTTTTATTTCGAATGATGGGATAGTAGGTAAATTTTTAGCTGAACGTTCACCACCAAATCTATCTGGATAATTAGCATCTGCGTATTTTGCGTGAATTTGATATCCATTATGGCTGCCAACGCTTTCATCGAATGTTACTTTTTTAGTTCCAAATGATAAATCGTTTCCTTTAAATTCTTTTATAGTTGCCCCTGATTTATTAGTTATTCAAAGTTTAGTAACTTTAATATCTCTTTTGCCTCATTGTTCATCTACAATTTCGTTTATATCAAATTTGATTTGAGCCTTGTTATATCCAATTTGTTTAGCAAATACATTTTTAACTTCTAAATTTTGAAGACTAAGAATTTTAAAATCAACAGGTATATCTACCGTAACAGATTGTTCATTATCATTAGTATCATTTGTTGTATATGAAATTTTTAATTTATAGTCTTTATGCTCTCCTATACTATCACTAAAATCTATTGAATAATTCTTATTAAACTTAAGATTTCCAGTTAATGGATCACTTAATTTTTTATCCTTTCTAACCAAAGTTATGCTTTTCATATTTATTTTTTTAGTATTGAAAAATGTGTCTTTGAAAATATCTTTGTGTTCATCTAATTTAAATTCTAATTTATCTTTTGTTAAGTCATTTTGTGTAATTTTTATATTACTTTTTTGAATATATGGTTTAGAAATACCTGTGTTTTTTATGATTGTTGGTGTTAAAACATTATCAGTTGTTGAACCTGATTGTTTATGAGTTGCATTTCTTCCTCACATATACAAATGATCTTTATGATCTAAACTACTATGAATAACAGCAGCAGAACCATTTTCCGACATAGAGATTTGTTTAATTGTATCACCTTGATTTAAACTATTTATTCCGTTGATATTAACTTCTTGTGGGGAATCTTCCTGATTTCTAGATTTTCCATTCCCTTGTGTACCATATTCATTGTCTCCTCACATATATAGGTGATCTTTTCCATCTGCTCTTTTAATAACAACAGAAGAAGTAAGTTTGGACATTGAAATTTGTTTAATTGTATCATCTTTTTTTCAACCCTGTGTTCCTTCAGGATTAACTTCGACTGGCCACTTTACAGAATAACTAGTCTTTCCACCATTACCTTGTTGCCCGTATCTATTATCTCCTCACATATATAAACGATCGTGTCCATATTTGTCGTGAATAAGAACAGAAGAAGTAAGTTCGGACATTGAAATTTGTTTAATTTTGATTTCAGGTTCAGGATTAGTTATTATTTGTGTTATTCCATAAACGGCTTTTGGTGTATCCACTTCATCAGTTGTACCGTCACCTTGTTCATAAGAACCATTATCTCCTCACATATATAAAATATCTTTGTTGTCCGTATCCTTAATAAGAGCACTTGATGTATAATATGACATCGAAATTTGTTTAATTGTATCATCTTTTTTTCAACCATCGTTCCCAGGATTAACTTCTTGTGGATATAAAACGTTTGCATGACTTGAACCATTTCCTTGTTGTCCAGTATCATTTAATCCTCACATATATAAATGATCTTTATTATCCAATTTACTATGAACAATAGCAGAAGATGTAGAACTTGACATTGAGATTTGTTTGATTGTGTCACCTGTTTTTCAACCGTGGTTCCCTTTGGCATTAACTTCTTTTGGCTTTTCTTCACCAGAAGAACCAGAATCACCATTTCCTTGTTCACCATAATAATTATATCCTCACATATATAAATGATCTGTGTTATCTAAATTCCTATGAACAAGAGCAGAAGATGTAGAACTTGACATTGAGATTTGTTTGATTGTGTCACCTGTTTTTAATTGCTTAGTTAAATTTGTAACTTCTGTTGGGGTTAAAATAGGGTCGCCGGTTTTTCCATTCCCTTGTTGCCCCATAAGATTATATCCTCACATATATAAATGATCTTTACGATCTAAACTACTATGAATAACAGCAGCAGAGGTAGCGCTGGTCATTGAGGTTTCTTTTACTTCTCCTTTTGTTATATTTTCGATATTTGCTTTTGTTAAATGATTTGAATTAGTATTGTTGTTTTTATTATCTTTTGTATAGTTAAAAGTAGTTGCTAATCCAAAAAAGACAGCAATAGATACAAATATAAAGGTTGTTAGTTTTAGAATTTTTTTCATGTTATATATATTATACAATAAATTTACTAATTTATAACTATTTTTTAAAATTATTCTTAATAAGAAATGGTTATATTATTTAAATAATAGATACATTAAAAGCTTAATTTAAATGCTATTATTTGCGAAGGATATAAGTACATGTTCACCATTGGTGTATATCTTATATTTATTTATAGATATAGATGTTATATAGATAAAAAGATCAAAGATAATGGTTATTCATGATAGCGTAATTATAAAAGGTCAATAAAAAAACACCTTTAGGTGTTTTTTATTTATATTTATTAACGGTTTCTTCTATATCCTCTAACACTATTTGAATGTTTTGCTTTTTTTACAAATCATAGAGCAATTAAAATAATTATAATTGCAGCTGCACCACTAGAAGCACCAATAATAATTTTTTGAGTTATTGATAGCATTTTTTTTATTTCAAATGATGGGATAGGTGAATTATTAGAAGGATGTACACCACCGAATCTATCTGGATAATTAGCATCTGTGTATTGTGCTTTAATTTGATAACCATCATGGCTGCCAACGCTTGCATCAAATGTTATTTCCTTAGTTCCGAATGATAAATCATTGCCTTTAAATTCTTTTATAGTTTTTCCTGATTTATTAGTTATTCAAAGTTTAGTAACTTTAATCTCTCTTTTATCTAAGTCACTTTTTGATATTTCGTTCATATCAAATTTAATTTGAGCTTTTTTATATCCGTCTTGTTTAATAGATACATTTTTAACTTCTAATTCTTGAAGGTTATAATTAGTAACTGTTAAATCAATTGGTAATTTTAAGTTTAATGGTTTATTATCTTCATCATTATTTTCGCTAGTTTTATATGAATACTTTAATGAATAATCTCCATATATATGTTTTCCTAGGTCTTGTTTGAACTCAATTGCATAATTCTTATCAAACTCAATATTTCTAGTTAAACTTTTACCTAATTGTGTTCCATGTCCATCAACCAATGATATTTTTGATATATTTATTTTTTTAGTATTGAAAAATGTGTCTGCAATAATATTTGCATGCTCATCTAATTTAAATTCTAATTTATCTTTGTTTAAATCAGTTTGTGTAATTTTTATATTATTTTTTTGATAACCTGGGATAGAAATATCTGTATTGTTTATTTTTGCTGGGGTAGTTATAGCATTTATATATAAATGATCTTTATTATCTGAATTACTATGAATAACAGCTGCCGTTCTTGAAAATTGTTTGATTGTTGCATTTTCTTCATTTAATATATTATTTCATTTTGCAACTTCGAATGGTGTTTTATTTTTGCCGTCCCCTCACACATATAAGTGGTTCCCTTTATGTTTGCCGCTATTTATATTAATAACTGTTACAGGAGTTCCACTCATTATTGAAAATTGTTTAATTGTTGCATTTTCTTTGTTTAATATATTAAATTCCTCAACCTCAGTTGGATGCAAAACGGCATCGGTCGAATCCTTGCCTTGTTGATTTCTAGAATTATCCCCTCACATATATAAATGATCTTTTCCATCTGCTTTTTTAATAATAACTGAAGAATTCAGAGGTGCCATTGAAATTTGTTTCATTTCTCCACCTCAACCTTTTGCTGGAGCTTGCACTTCTGTAGGGTTTAAAATAGGATTGCTGACAGTTCCGTTACCTTGTTGTCCCTGATCATTTTGTCCCCATATATACAAATGATCTTTTCCATCTGCTTTTTTAATAACAACAGAAGAAGTAATTTTGGACATTGAAATTTGTTCAATTGTTCCATTTGATTCATTTAATATATTAGTTACCGCCATAACTTCTTTTGGTTGAATCACACCTTCATAAGCTGAGGTTCCATTTCCTTGTTGCCCACTATAATTACCTCCTCACATATATAGATGATCTTTTCCCTTTGCATCATGAATAACCGCAGAAGAAGTACTAGATGACATTGAAATTTGTTTGATTGTTGCATTCTTAGTTAATATTTTATTTAATCCTTCAATTTCTGTAGGACTATAAATATTTCCATGACCTTCTGCACCTTGTTGATCCCAACCATTATCCCCTCACATATATAAGTGATCTTTATCATCTAAACTACTATGAATAACAGCTGAAGAAGTTATGTAAGACATCGAAATTTGTTTGATTGTTGCATTTTTTGCTGTTAATATACTAGTTAGTAGCATAACTTCTGTGGGAGTTTTTATTGTTGCTGATGAAGCTGGGCCATTTCCTTGTTGCCCCTCATCATCTTTTCCTCACATGTATAAATGATCTTCATCGTCTAAATTGTTATGAATAACAGCCGCAGAGGTAGTATCTGTCATTGAGATTTGTTTTACTTCCCCTTTTGTTATATTTTCAATATTTGTTTTTGTCAAAGAATTTGAGTTAGTGTTGTTATTTTTATTATCTTTTGTATAGTTAAAAGTAGTTGCTAATCCAAAAAAGATAGCAATAGATACAAATATAAAGGTTGTTAGTTTTAGAATTTTTTTCATGTTACATATATTATACAATAAATTTACTAATTTATAACTATTTTTTTAAAATTATATTTAATAAGAAAGGTTTATATTATTTATAAAGGATATAATTATATATTCACCATCGATGGATATCTTATATTTATTTATAGATATAGAGGTTACTATAGATAAAAGGATCAAGGATAATGTTTATTCATGATAAGGCAATTATAAAAAGGTCAATAAAAAAAACACCTAAAGGTGTTTTTTTATTAATATTTATTAACGGTTTCTTCTATATCCTTTAACACTATTTGAATGTTTTGTTCTTTTAATAAGTCATATAGTAACTAAAATAATTAGAATTGCAGTTACACTACCACCGCTGGCAGCTCCGATAATAATTTTTTGAGTTGAGGATAATATTTTTTTTATGTTAAATGATGGAATAACTAATTGTTTGTTTTTTGGCCCACCAAAAGAATTTGGCAAATTAGCATCTGTGAATGTTGCATTAATGTGATATCCATTATGGCTACCAACACTTTCATCAAATGTTGCTTCTTTAGTTCCAAATGATAAATCGTTTCCTTTAAATTCTTTTACAGTTGCTCCTTTTTCATTAGTTACTCAAAGTTTAGTAACTTTAATATCTCTTTTATCAAATTCATCTTTTGATATTTCGTTCATATCAAATTTTATTTGTGCTTTTTCATATCCGTCTTGTTTCACAGATACATTTTTAACTTCTAAAGTTTTAAGATCAAGATTTTTAAAATTAGGTATATCTAGATGAACAAATAATGGTTGATCATTATTTGTAGCATTTTTATATGAAATGTTTAATCCATAGCCGTTGTGTCCTCCTATAAGATCAATAAAATCTATTGAATAATTCTTATTAAATCTAAGATCTTGAGTTAATGCATTTCCGAATGAATCACCATCGCCATTAACCAAACTTATTTTTGTCATATTTAGTTTTTTATTATTGAAAAATGTGTCTGTGTTAATATCTTTGTGTTCATCTAATTTAAATTCTAATTTATCTTTTTTTAAGTCGGTTTGTGTAATTTTTATATTACTTTTTTGAATATATGGTTTAGAAATATCTGTGTTTCTTATTATTGTTGGGGTTAATACATTATCAATTGTTGAACCTGATTGTTCATAATTTTCATTTGATCCTCACATATACAAATGATCTTTATTATCTTTAGAATTATGAATAAAAGCCGCAGAATGATATTTCACCATTGAGATTTGTTTGATTGTATCTTTTGATGATATTTGACTTGTTAATTTTTCAACTTCTTCAGGAAAATCAGTTTTGTTTCTACTAGAATCACCATGACCTTGCTGTCCGTAATAATTAGCACCTCACATATATAAATGATCTTTATGATCTGAATTACTATGAATAAGAGCTGAAGAAGTGCTGTCAGACATTGAAATTTGTTTAATTGTATTATCTTTTGATGATAATATTTGACTTTTTAATTTTTCATTTTCTTTTGGAAATACCATGTGTTGAGGAGTACTAAAAATATTACCATATCCTTGTTGTGCATCCATATTATCTCCTCACAGACATAAGTGATCTGTGTTATCTGAATTTCTATGAATAAGAGCACTTGATGTGTATCCAGACATAGAAATTTGTTTAATTGTATCGTCTTTTTTTCAACCATGGTTCCCTTCAGGATTAACTTCTTTGGGTAAGGTGCAATCATGGTCACTACTGAGTGTTCCATCTCCTTGTTGTGCTTGGTCATTTTCTCCTCACATATATAAGTGATCTTTATCGTCTAAAGCACTATGAATAAGAGCTGCAGAGGTTTTATCCGACATCGAAATTTGTTTAAGTTTATCTTTAGGTGATGTTAAATATTTATTATTTAAATTTTTTACTTCATTAGGAACTTTAATTGAATATTTGTCTGTTCCATCCCCTTGTTGATGACTAAAATTTGCTCCTCACATGTATAGACGATCTTTATCATCTAAACTACTATGAATAATAGCACTTGATGATTCTCCAGACATAGAAATTTGTTTAATTGTATCACCTTGTCTTCAACCATATTGTCCAGGATTAATTTTTGTTGGAGTTGCTACATACGACGTTACTGTACTATGTCCTTGTTGGTCATATTGATTATCTCCCCACATATATAAATGATCACCAGTATTATTATGTATTATTGCTGATGATGTGTGTTCTGACATCGAAATTTGTTTAATTGTATCGCCTTGTTTTAAAGCAAATAGTCCAGGATTAACTTCTGTAGGAGTTGTGACAGGATGCTCTTTATCACTTGTATCACCATTACCTTGTTGTGCTCACTCATTATCCCCTCACATATATAAGTGATCTTTATCATCTGAACTACTATGAATAACAGCAGCAGAAGTATTCTTAGACATTGAAATTTGTTTTGCAACTCCTTTTGTTATATTTTCAATATTTGTTTTTGTTAAAGAATTTGAATTAGTATTGTTGTTTTTATTATCTTTTGTATAGTTAAAAGTAGTTGCTAATCCAAAAAAGATAGCAATAGATACAAATATAAAGGTTGTTAGTTTTAGAATTTTTTTCATGTTAAATATATTATATAATATATTTACTAATTTATAACTATTTTTTTAAATTATATTTAATAAGAAATGTTTATATTGTTTAAATAATATAGGTATTAAAAGCTTAATTTAAATGGTATTATTTATGAAGAATATAAGTATATACTCACCATTGGTGATATCTTATATTTATTTATAGATATAGAGGTTATATAGATAAAAGGATCAAAGATAATGGTTATTTAAGGGTTAGGTAATTATGAAAGGCCATTAAAATAAAAAAACACCTAAAGGTGTTTTTATTTATATTTATTAACGGTTTCTTCTATATCCTTTAACACTATTTGAATGTTTTGCTTTTTTAATAAGTCATATAGTACCTAAAATAATTAGAATTGCAGTTACACTACCACCGCTGGCAGCTCCGATAATAATTTTTTGAGTTGGGGATAATATTTTTTTTATGTTAAATGATGGAATAAGTAATTGTTTGTTTTTTGGCCCACCAAAAGCATTTGGCAAATTAGCATCTATGAATGTTGCATTAATGTTATATCCACTATGGCTACCAACACTTTCATCAAATGTTGCTTCTTTAGTTCCAAATGATAACTCGTTTCCTTTAAATTCTTTTACGGTTGCTCCTTTTTCATTAGTTATTCAAAGTTTAGTAACTTTAATATCTCTTTTATCATTTTCATCTTTTGATATTTCGTTCATATCAAATTTTATTTGGGCTTTTTTATATCCGCCTTGTTTCACAGATACATTTTTAACTTCTAAAGTTTTAAGATCAAGATTTTTAAAATTAGGTATATCTAGATAAATAAATTGTTGATCATCATTAGTAGCATTTTTATATGAAATTTTTAAATAATAGCCTTCATGTTTTCCTATAAGATCAATAAAATCTATTGAATAATTCTCATTAAATTTAAGATCTTCAGTTAATGAATTTCCGAATTGATTGTTATTAGCATCAAACAAACTTATTTTTGTCATATTTATTTTTTTATTATTGAAAAATGTGTCTGTGTTAATATCTTTGTGTTCATCTAATTTAAATTCTAATTTATCTTTTTTTAAGTCAGTTTGTGTAATTTTTATATTACTTTTTTGAATATATGGCTTAGCAATATCTGTGTTTTTTATTATTGTTGGGGTTGTTACGATATCAGTTGTTGAACCTGATTGTTCATGATGTTCATTCCTTCCTCACATATATAAATGATCTTTATCATCTAAACTACTATGAATAACAGCAGCAGATGTATATTGAGACATTGAGATTTGTTTAATTGTATCTTTCGATGACAATTGATTCATTAATTTTTCAACTTTTTGAGGTTCGCTATTCTCATAACCTGGGCGATCATTTCCTTGTTGCCCTTCTCGATTTCCTCCTCACATAAATAATTCATCTTTTCCATTTGATTTATTATGAATTAATGCTGAAGATGTTCAAATTGACATTGAAATTTGTTTTGTTGTATCATTTTCGTTATCTGTTAAATGTTTAACTTCTTTTGGAAAGACGCCTCCAGCACCCCCTGTTGCAGAAAAGATAGTACTTCCTCACATGTATAAATGATCTTTGTTATCTGAATCCCTATGAATAAGAGCGCTTGATGTACTTCCCGACATTGAAATTTGTTTAATTGTATCATCTTTTTTTCAACCATGGTTCCCTTCAGCATTAACTTCTTTGGGGAAAAATACATCATGGTTTTCGTCGTATGAACCTCTTTTTCCATCGCCTTGTTGTCCCTCGTCATTCTGTCCTCACATATATAAATGATCATTATCATCTAAACTGCTATGAATAACAGCGGCAGAGGTACTACCTGTACCTGACATTGATATTTGTTTAATTCTATCTTTAGATGATAAGTATTTATTTAAACTTTTAACTTCAGTAGGAACTTTATTTATAAAAGCACCTTTTTTTCCATTCCCTTGTTGCCCTTCTCCATTGTAACCTCACATATATAAATGATCTTTATTATCTTTATAATTATGAATAACAGCACTTGATGTGTAGTGGCCCATAGAAATTTGTTTAATTGTATCTCCATAATTTAAATGGTCTGTTAAATTTGTAACTTCTGTTGGAACGGTTACATCATCTTCTGAATCATTACCTTGGTTGTTCCAATTATTAGTACCTCACATATATAAATGATCTTTATTATCTCTTGATGTATGTACTATTGCTGAAGATGTTTCATCAGACATTGATATTTGTTTAATTGTATCGCCTTGTTTTAAAGCAAATAGTCCAGGATTAACTTCTGTAGGAACTTCTACATTTTTTTCTGTTGCTTCACCATTTCCTTGTTGACCATCTCCATTATATCCTCACATATATAAATGATCATTATCATCTAAACTACTATGAATAACAGCAGCAGAAGTGGTCTCAGACATTGATATTTGTTTTACCTCTCCTTTTGTTATATTTTCAATATTTGTTTTTGTTAAAGAATTTGAATTATTATTGTTGTTTGTATTATCTGTTGCATAGTTAAAAGTAGTTGCTAATCCAAAAAAGATAGCAATAGATACAAATATAAAGGTTGTTAGTTTTAGAATTCTTTTCATGTTAAATATATTATATAATAAATTTACTAATTTATAACTATTTTTTTAAAATTATATTTAATAAGAAATGGTTATATTGTTTAAATAATATAGGTATTAAAAGTTTAATTTAAATGTTGTTATTTATAAAGGATATAAGTATATACGCACCATTGGTGGATATCTTATATTTATTTATAGATATAGAGGTATATGGATAAAATGATCAAAGATAATGGTTATTTAGGAGTTAGGCAATTATGAAAGGTTAATAAAAAAACACCTTAAAGGTGTTTTTTTATTTTCTTTAATTTTAATGTATTAAATATTCATTATATTTATTTGTTTTATTAATTAAATATTGAACTTCTGTAGGAGTTGTTACTGGATGTTTGTAATCACTTGTTGTACCATTTCCTTGTTGACCATCTCCATTATATCCTCACATATATAAATGATCTATTCCATTTAAATTTTCAACGACAACAGAGGAAGTTGATCAAGATATTGAAAGTTCTTCAATTTTATCTGTTTTAGATATTTTAGATGTTAATAATGTTTCTTTAGGAGTTGTTACTGGATCATCACTATATGTGCCATTTCCTTGTTGACCAATTGTATTATCTCCTCACATATATAAATGATCTGTATCATCTTTATTACTATGAATAATTATAGAGGATACGTTTGGTGCAATTGAAATATTTTTTATTGTTCATGTTTCACTAAAAATATTATTGATGGCTGTAACTTCTTTTGGGGTTGTTACTGGATGTTTATAATCACTTGTTGTACCATTCCCTTGTTGCCCGGCTTTATTATCTCCTCACATATATAAATGATCTTTATTATCTGATAATTTATGTATTAATGCTGCAGAAGTTCTGTAAGACATAGAAGTTTGTTTGATTGTGTCACCTTTGTTAAGCTCACTTGTTAAGTTTGTAACTTCTTTGGGAGTTGTTACATTGTTTCCACCTGTGCCATTCCCTTGTTGCCCATGATTATCAGCTCCTCACATATATAGATGATCTGTTCCGTCTGTTTTATGAATAATAGCAGAAGAACTAGTACCACCCATTGATATTTGTTTAATTGTATCGCCTTTAGACATTTTTTTTGTTAAATTTGTAACTTCGGTTGGATTTTTAACAGAATCACCATAATCACCATTGCCTTGTTGACCGTAGCCATTAGCCCCTCACATGTATAAATGATCACCGCTATTATTGTGAATTAATATTGAAAAAAGTGTTGGCGTGTAAACTGTTGCGGGATTAGTGGATATTTTTTTGATAAATGATCCTTTTTCTTTATTTAAAATATCTTTAACACTCCTTAATTCTGTTGGAATATATATTGTTTTGTCTTGGTCAACTGTATGAGATCCTCAAACATATAAGTGGTCACCTGTTTTTACATTATGTATAAGCACAAGGGAATTATAAAGCGATAATGATACTTCTTTAATGGTATCTCCAGGTTCTAATTTATTATTTAATCTTGTAACTTCTTTGGGTATAACTACATCACTATAGTTTTCACCACCATTGCCTTGTTGACCACTGTTATTAGAACCTCACATATATAAATGATCTTTATTATCCTTATAATTATGAATAACAACTGAAGATGTTGATTGAGACATTTTAGCTTCTTTTATATAGTTGATTAGAATAATAGTTTTTATTTTTGTAGGAACAATAATATCAATACTTTTATTTTCATTACCTTGTTGCCCTCAATCATTATCTCCTCACATATATAATTGATATTCACCACGATTTGTTTTTACGATGGTTGAGGATGTATTATTTGAGACAGATATTTGATTAATTTTATCAGCATCTTCTAATTTATTTGATAATAGCTTAACTTCTTTAGGAGATATTACATTATTACCTTTTTCATTATTACCTTGTTGCCCATATTTATTATTTCCTCACATATATAAATAATCTTTACCATCTTCGCGTTCAATTAAAGCAGAAGATGTTTTATTTGAAGTTGAAATTTGTTTAATTTGATCTCTATTATTTAAAATATCTTCAATTCCTTTTACTTGCGTAGGAGTTTTATAACCAATTCCAAAAACACCTTGTTGGTTATATCTGTTATCTCCTCACATGTATAAATGATCGCCTGTATTATTATGAATTAATGTTGAAGATGTTCAATTAGCCATAGAAATTTGTTTAATTTCTCCACCATTATCTAAAATATCTTTAACAGCTTCTACTTCTGTAGGAGTTTTATAACCATCGCCAAATATACCTTGTTGGCTATATGTGTTATCTCCTCACATATATAGATGATCACCTGTGTCATTATTGATTACTAAAGAAGATGTTTTATCAGATAATGAAACTTTTTTTATTTCACCATATTTGTTTAAAATAGTATTAATACTTTTGACTTCTGTTGGTATTGTTATTTTAGGTATGTAAGTTTCACCTTGCTGATGGTATTTGTTATCTCCTCACATGTATAAATGATCACCTGTATTATTATGAATAACTACAGAAGAAGTATTTTGTGACATTGAAATTTGTTTTATTTCTCCTCCATTTTCTAAAAGGTTATGAATAACACTTACTTCTTTTGGAGTATTAACTTTAACATCATGTTCACCATTCCCTTGTTGTCCGTAAGTATCATTTCCTCACATATACAGATGGTCACTACCATCTGCTTTATGGACAACAACAGAAGAAGTTAAATTAGATATTGAAACTTGTTTAATCACATCACCTTTACCTAATTGTTTTGTTAAGTTTGTTACTTCTGTTATTTTATTTACACTTGAACCTTCTTGGCCATTTCCTTGTTGCCCACTTGCATTTTGTCCTCACATGTATAAATGATCACCATTGCCATCATGAGTAACTAATGACGATGTTGATTGAGAAACTGAAGTAAACTTCATAGATTTATCAGATCCTTCGCCAAGAATACTATCTATGGCTGAACTAGACATATTTATATCTTTTTTTGATCCATTAAAATTATTCATTGATCCGCTAAAGTGATTTATTGCCCCTAAAAGTATCGTAAAGGGGATAAATAAAATAACTAATAATTTTAATATGGTTTTATTTATAAAATTATATTTCTTATTTTTATATGGTTTTAATTGCATTGTTATTTCCTTTCATCTATAAATATAAGTAAGATATTGATATATGTTTATAGATATTTTAAGTTGATTATATACATAATATTAATAGCTATTATTATATGAAGGATATAAGTATATACTCACTAGTGTTAGATATCTTATATTAGACAAAAGGATTATAGATAATTGTTGTTTATAAGTGAGGTAATTGTGAAAGGTAAACAAAAAACACCTTAGAGGTGTTTTTTGTGTGTTTAAAATTTAATGGATTAGATAATCGTTATATTTGTTTGTTTTATTAATTAAATTTTTAACTTCAGTGAAAGTTACCACATTTTTAGCACTTGTGTTACTTTGACCGTTTCCTTGTTGAGTATGATAATTATCTCCCCACATATATAAGTGATTAATCCCATCTACTTTATGAATAACTGCTGAAGAAGTTAATTTAGACATTGATATTGTTTTTATTTTACCACCTTTAGATATTTTGTTTGTTAATCTTGTAACATCTCTGTGGGACTTTTTACTGTATCATGGAATATACTTGTACCATTCCCTTGTTGAGCATATAAATTATCTCCCCACATATATAAATGAACTGTTCCATCTACTTTACGAATAAGTGCTGAAGAAGTCTCATAAGACATTGAAATTTGTTTAATTTTATCACCTGCAGACATTTGATTTGTTAATCTTGTAACTTCTGTAGGTATAAATATATCACCACCATATTCACCATTACCTTGTTGGCTACTTGTATTGTATCCTCACATATATAAGTGATTACTCCCATCTGCTTTATGAATAACAGCTGAAGAAGTTCGTTCTGACATTGAAATTTGTTTAATTACATCTCCTGATGATAATTTATCTGTTAATCTTGTAACTTCTTTAGGTATAACTACATTATAATCTTCTTCACCTCTGCCTTGTTGACCACCCCCATCACTTCCTCACATATATAAATAATCTGTTCCATCTACTTTACGAATAACTGTTGAAGAAGTTTCTTTTGACATTGAAATTTGTTTAATTTTATCACCTTTAGATATTTTATTTGTTAATCTTGTAACCTCTGTGGGAGTTGTGGTTGGATGTTCATTATCACTTATTGTGCCATTCCCTTGTTGAGCATACATATTATTTCCTCACATATATAAATGATCAGTATTATCTTTTGCTTTATGAATAAGGGCTGAAGATGTTCAATCCGACATTGAAATTTGTTTTATTTTATCACCTGCAGACATTTGATTTGTTAATCTTGTAACCTCTGTGGGAGTAAGTTCTTGAACTTGTTTACCATTATTACCTTGTTGCCCGTTATCATCACCCCCCCACATGTATAAATGATCTGTTCCATCTTCTTTATGAATAATAGCGGAAGAAGTTCGTTCTGACATTGAAATTTGTTTAATTTTATCACCTTTAGATATTTTATTTGTTAATCTTGTAACCTCTGTGGGAGTTGTGGTTGGATTTTCAAAATCACTTGTTGTGCCGTTCCCTTGTTGGCCGCCTCAATTTGAACCCCACATGTATAAATGATCTTTTCTATCTGCTTTATGAATAACTACAGAAGAAGTTCATTTTGATATTGAAATTTGTTTAATTTTATCACCTGCAGACATTTGATTTGTTAATCTTGTAACTTCTGTAGGAGTTTTTACTGGATGACTATGATCATAATATTCACTTTTTGTGCCGTTTCCTTGTTGTCCATGTGTATTATCTCCTCACATATATAAATGATCTTTATTATCTTTATAATTATGAATAATAGCAGAAGAAGTTCACGCTGACATTTTTGTTTCTTTTATATAATTAGGTAAATTAATAGTTTTTATTTTTGTTGGAACAATATTGTCAACATTTTTATTTTTATTTCCTTGTTGACCATACATATTGTAACCTCACATATATAGTTGATATTCACCACGATTTGTTTTTATAATGGCTGAAGATGTATCGTTTGAAATTAATACTTGGTTAATTTTATCTTCATCTTTTAATTTACTTGTTAATAGCTTAACTTCTTTAGGAGATATTACATTATTACCTTTTGCATTATTCCCTTGTTGACCATATTTATTATTTCCCCACATATATAAATAATCTTTACCATCTTGGCGTTCAATCAAAACAGAAGATGTTTTATTTGAAGTTGAAATCTGTTTAATTTGATCATCATCTTTTAAAATATCTTCAATTCCTTTTACTTGTGTAGGAGTTTTATAACCAATTCCAAAAACACCTTGTTGACTATATCTATTATCTCCTCACATATATAAGTGATCGCCTGTATTATTATGGATTAATGTTGAAGATGTTCAATTAGACATTGAGATATTTTTAATTTCTCCACCATTAGCTAAAATATCTTTAATACCTTGCACTTCTGTAGGAATTTTATATCCTTCACTTATTACACCTTGTTGTTTATATCTATTGTCTCCTCACATGTATAAATGATCGCCAGTATCGTTTTGAATAACTACTGAAGAGGTTCAATCAGATAATGAAACTTTTTTGATTACACCATCATTTTTTAAGATATCTTTAATACCTTTTATTTCTTTTGGTGTTGTTACTTCATCATCTGAGCTATTACCTTGTTGGTAATATTTGCTATCTCCTCACATATATAAATGATCACCAGTGTTATTGTGAATAACAGCAGATGAAGTACTTTGTGACATTGTAATTTGTTTAATTTCATCACCGTTTTCTAAAAGATTAGTAATAACCGTCACTTCTGTTGGAACATTAGCACTAACATCATTTTCGCCATTCCCTTGTTGTCCATAAGTATCATTTCCTCACATATACAGATGGTCACTACCATCTGCTTTATGGACAACAACAGAAGAAGTTAAATTAGATATTGAAACTTGTTTAATCACATCATCTTTACCTAATTGTTTTGTTAAGTTTGTTACTTCTGTTATTTTATTTACACTTGGGCCTTCTTGCCCATTACCTTGCTGTCCACTTGCATTTTGCCCTCACATATATAGATGATCACCATTATCATCATGAGTAACTAATGATGATGTTGATTGAGAAACTGAAGTAAACTTCATAGAGTCATTAGATCCTTCACCAAGGATACTATCCAAGGCTGAACTAGACATATTTATATGTTTTTTTGTTCCATTAAAATTATTCATTGATCCACTAAAATGATTTATTGCCCCTAAAAATATAGTAAAAGGGATAAATAAAATCATTAATAATTTTAATATCGTTTTATTTTTAAAATTATATTTCTTATCTTTATATGGTTTTAATTGCATTATTTTCCTTTCGTTTATTAATAAATATAATAATATCTAAGTATTATTCGTTATATCTTTATTCACCTCCAAAATTATTAATTGTAAATATTATCTTTATTATATTAAATATGTTTTTTATTATTAAATTTAGCTATTAATTGTATATGTCGTATTAGTTAAGGTTTATATAGGTTTGCTAGATTACGCATTATATATAACATTAATAGCTATTATTTATAGTG